>Ga0335397_10003760_pt1 | contig 20195 bp, 21 predicted proteins | sample MAT04_FD_205740 | JGI IMG/M metagenome (GOLD analysis project Ga0335397, IMG submission 205740) | Freshwater microbial communities from Lake Fryxell liftoff mats and glacier meltwater in Antarctica - MAT-04 (spades assembly) (version 2) ... | reverse complement strand
GCTTCAGCAAAACAGGTTTGTCTTGAGCTCCGACTTTCTTCAACAGTGAGAAATTCTGCATATTTCTCGCCCCGACTTGTACCACGTCCGCTACTTCTACGATCGCACTTAAGTCAGCCGCATCCATAACTTCGGTAATAATTCCCAAACCGCTAGCTTCCCGGGCCGCCGCCAGCAATCCCAAAGCACTCTCGCCGTGGCCTTGGAAAGCGTAGGGAGAGGTTCTCGGTTTGTAGGCTCCACCGCGCAAAAATTGAGCACCAGCAGCTTTGACGCGCATTGCCGTCTCGACAATCATTTCTTCGTTTTCGACCGAGCAAGGGCCTGCTACGATCGCGATCGGGTGATTTAAGCCGATCGTCACAGTTCCTAAAGGAGTCGCAACCGCTACAGAGCTCGGTTCACCTTGGCGGTACTCCAGACAAGCGCGTTTGTAGGGTTTTTCCACGCGTAGCACTTCCTCAATCCAGGTGCTCATTTCGCGCAGTTGCATCGGTTCGAGCTCGGCGGTGTCGCCTACTAAACCCATGACGACTTTGTAACGCCCGACGATTTTTTCTGGTGTCAAACCCCAGTTAGTGCGGAGCTCTTCGTCTAGTCGATCGATCTCGGCTTCTGGAGTGCCGGCTTTCATGACAATAATCATATTTTTTTCTGTTGTGTTGCGCTCAGACACGCATTATGACACGGATGGAATGCGAAAAATAGATGTAAGGGCGATCGGGCTATAGAAGACTGGGCGGTTGAAACCGCGTCTATACAGGCAAAACCCGGATGGTGCGCGGGTTGAAGAGGCGGTTTCAACCGCCGTCTGATCTTAGTCCGCGGAGGCGGACATTGTTTGTGTAGGCGCGGTTTCAACCGCCGTCTGATCTTAGTCCGCGGAGGCGGACATCGTTTGTGTAGGCGCGGTTTCAACCGCCGTCTGATCTTAATCTTCTGACTTCTAACTTTTGGGTTTAGCCGCGCGCCACGCTTCTCGCATCCGTCCAAAATTAGTATTGAATTCTTCCCACCCCAGAGTGCTTCCTGAATTTTCTTCATCCCAGGAAGCTGAGAGGACTCCGTAGCTCAATCCCAATACGCCTAAACCAAAACAGCCCATGCTTACCAGCAATACTGCTGTGTTCGGCAAATCAAACAAGCCTTTGCTGACAATCAAATAACTCACAAAAAATGTGGAAATTCCCAGAATGGTCGGCGCGCCACAGAATACCGCTATGCGCGATATCATGCGTTTGCTGACTGCTTCTGGGATGGATTGCGCCTGTTTTCCGGTTTTGTTAGCTGGAGGCTGCTTGTCGGCAACATCCGACTCTAAGGCTGCGTTTGTTTGGGGTTCTGGGGGCTTTTTAGGCGTTTTTTTACGATTTGTGATCGGTTCAAACGGTAAGCGCTGGCGGGGTGGTTCGGAGGACATATTTTATCTCTAACCTGAATTCTCGAACATTTATTCAATAGGTCTTGGTGTTTGTCCAAGATTCTTGAATATTGTCGCAAATTTTCGCTTTGCTGTTTAGCCGCGAATGCCTAGACGGGCAATTAATGCTTTGTAGCGTTCGACGCTTCCCTTTTGGATGTAGGCTAGCAGGCGCTTGCGGCGACTGATCATCATCATCAAACCACGGCGGGATGCGAAGTCTTTTTGGTTGATTTTCAGGTGGGCGCTGAGTTTGGTAATGCGATCGGTCAGCATGGCGACTTGGACATCTGCTGAACCGGTGTCGGTTTCATGGCTTTGGTAGTCGCCCATGATTTCTAGTTTGCGCTGTTGTGTAAGTGGCATGACTTGAATTTTATGTTTTTTTGTACGATTTGGCATTCCCCACGCATGAATGCGGGGGATTCTTGCATCACCGGGAGTCAAATGACTTTACCCTCAGCAAGCTTACTCGGACTGCCCGACCGGGTTTGTAGAGTATGAGCCACAATCTGCAATGATATCACAGGAGAAGCGTGAAGGATAAAATTTTTGTTACGGATGGGTTTGTTGGCTGCGTATAATTTGGGTTTTTATGCCCGGTTTCTTGATTTGGTAGGGGATTATCTGCTCAAATGCCCGATCGCCTCACGAATCCAATCTTCCGCACCTTTACCAGACAAACTATCGTCTTGACAGAGGTTTTGCAGCGCATCCAAGACTTCCGCCCCAGTGTATCCCATCGCCAGCAAAACCATCTCGACTTCTTCTTGAATAGCTGCGGGGACTCCGGCGGCCATTGAAGTTGTCAAACCTGCTTCCTGTCTCCATTCCGAGAGTTTGTTTTTGAGTTCGAGGACGAGGCGTTCAGCGGTTTTTGCGCCCACACCGGGGGTTTTGGCGAGGATGCGGGTGTTAGCGCCGACGATCGCCTGTACTAAGTCTTGCATTCCTAGAGTATCAAGAAGTGCGATCGCCAGTTGAGCACCAACACCGCTAACACTCGTCAACTGCCGAAACAAATCGCGTTCTGCCGCGCTACCAAAACCATACAATACAATTTGGTCTTCCTTAACTTGCTGGTGAGTAAATATTTGGGCGACTTCGCCGGATGCTGGCAATTGACCAGTCACACGGGGCAAAATCTGGATTGCATAGCCAATTCCATTGACTTCGAGAATCAAGATGACGCGGTTGCTGCCTTTGCTGATATCGGCGACTGTGCCTTTGAGATAGCTGATCATATTGTTTTTATCTTACTCAATCTTGGGCGCAACTGGCACAATTAGTAGGGTGCGTCAGTCTGGAAAACCCTAGTTTTTGATAGTAACCTGAAAACTGACGCACCCTACAACAACTGGACGCAACTGGCACAATTAGTAGGGTGCGTCAGTCTGGAAAACCCTAGTTTTTGATAGTAACCTGAAAACTGACGCACCCTACAACAACTCGTTGCCTAATTTGATTGGGATAAATTGGATTGACATTTTCATCAATTAGGTATTGCAGGTTCATTGGCTAGTTTTGGCTTTTCTTTCTGCCCTCAGTTGGCGGAGCTTTTCAGAAACAGGCGGGGGATTAAGGCGCTGTTCTTCTCTCATTTTGTGACCGTGTTCTATCCAATTTCTGAGGTAATCACTCACAGGTTCTCGATTTTGGAGATAATACAGAATTGTCGCATAAACTTGTTCGAGGGTGAGGGAAGGATAAGTTTGGGCAATTTCATCAGGTGCGCGGCCGCAATCGATGTAATCATAAAGGATTGTTTCAATGCCAATTCTTGTCCCTTTCAGTCGAATATCGCTGGGAGTGAGAAAGTTGAAATAATCTGTGAGCGTTTGGGTTGGCATAATTTTGCTGCATACTCAACATAATTTATTATATCACTGATATTTGCCAGATCGAACTTGGAGTAAACCGCTCTGCTGATTTTTCAATTCAAAATAAGATGCTGTCTAACCAAAGACAAATCTGCATTCCCAAAATTTACCGCCAAAGCCACATTTAAATTTTCTAATGATTTTATAAACCACATAATTTCATCAGAAGCTTTACCTTCATAGTGATTGAACAAAATAGACAATCGTTTTTCCAACTCAGGCTTAACTTTGCCCGAAAGCAGCACGAGTTTTAGTAGTAAACCCATAGTACGACTGGGGCCGAGGTTATGCACCAAGTCGTAAAAAACGTAGTGGCTGGGATGTTGAGAATTTTCCACTACCAAAAAGTTGAACAATTGGTTGCAAGTCCGAGCTAACAATATATTATTTAATTTCCCCGAATCGTTTTCTGACAATGTATTTTTGATGTACCTGTACAAGCGGTCATTAAATTGACGGCCACCGTATTCTGGCTCTACTGACGAGATTAAATACTCATATAAATCAACTTTGAATGAACTGTAAGATGGAGTTTTTCTGGCATCTCTCAAGAAAAATTGAGCCGATTCTTTGTGGCTGCGATAGCCTGCCACTTTTCCGACAAATTCCCTAACAGCTAAGTGCAGTTCTGCATCGTTCAAAAGTGTGGGATTAGACGCCGGTTCCACAATTCCTATTTCTGTATTTCTCGGCTCAACCAAATAATTTAAATATTGAGATAAATTATTTTCAAATTTTCGCAGTCTTTGAGTTTCTAGTTTTTTGATTGTTTGTTGGTCTTCCTCAACGCTGTCCTTGCTCAACAGAGAATGCCCGTACAAATAAGGATACCGACAAATCAATTGACCCAAGGGAGAATGACTATCTTGTTTATCCGGTTCCGGGTCTTGTTCTACGGCTTTTACTAAACGCTCTAAGGTCTGGAATTCTTGACTTTGAGTAAATAATTTTATTTGTTCTTGCAAGCGCTTGACTATGTAAAATTCCATCCCGAATCGGGGAGAATTATGTTTAAATAAAGCTACTAGATTGGCGATCGCAAATTTTTGCTGTGAGTGCAATTGCCAGCGGTTGATCGGGATGTAGCAGCAGCGGTGGAGGATATATTTAAAGTCCCGATCCGATCGCTTGACGGAGATTATTTTGTACAAAGTTGCTTCAATGAAGCGATCGGGATAGCCCATACCGTCGATAAATAGCTTGCGGAACCGCTCGATTACCTGTGGGGGCGATTCTGTTTCCACGCAAGAGAGGATGTGATCGTACAATCTCTGTTCGTTGCTGCCGGATTGAACAGTATCTGAGGGCGGGGTGAGAATGCTGTCTGCACCGGTGTCTGGACTGCTGTGTGCAACTTGTGCGACAACGACTGTCGGTGTTTCCTGAAAAGTTCGATCGGGATGCAAAAACCAATAGTGTTCTTGGCTTAATTGTTTGTTCGCCGCCCAATCTAAGGCTGACTGCAAACTTTCCCCGGTCAATAAGTGCGAGTCATTTTCGCGATCGGAAGCCAGCCATGCTGCCAGCGCCTCGCGGTACGGTGCCAGATTTCCTAATTCTTTTTCCACCCAGAATTGATTGAAAACTGACTGATAAATTAGGTTGGCAACTCTTAATTTACCCTGAGATTTAACAACCAGTCCTGACAGTTGCAATTCTATTTGTTCGGGAGAGTAATCTGCCGCTAATCCCGGCGCTGCTTGTGGTTTTGTCGGGTCTGGCGATCGCAAAATTTGCTGGTACAGGGTTAACAGCTTGGTGAGGTCGCAGCGGCTGTGGAAAATGCGTCCGCGAATTGTTGTCAAATGTAGGGGTTCGTCCGATTCTTCCCAATTTTTAATAATTCGGTGTTTTAGCAGTTTTTTTACTTGCTGGGCTTCGCAATTTCTGCCAATAAAAGGCCCGTATTCAAGTAGCAAGTGGCAAAGCTTTTGAGTCAAAAACGGTTGACCGCCCGTCCAAGCTAATATTTATTGGAGCACTTTTTGGGGTCGAAAAGCTTTGAGTGCCAATCCTTTTGCTAGTGGCAAACTTTCTTCGAGTTGGAATCGACTTAAATTAATCGGCCGTCCAATATTAAAAGGGTTGCAGCTTGGATCTCGGATCGATTCTAACGGGGCTGCTGTTCCAAAAACTGCAAAAGTCAGGCGATCGTATTCGGGTTGTTCTGCCCGCTTGGAGTAACAAGCCCGGATCGAGGCAAAAAAATCGTTGGTACTGAAATTTAGGTTTCTAGTGCTGTCAATGTCATCGATGAAAATTACCAGATTTTGCCGAATTGACTTGAGCAAAACTTTTTCGATAAATATCTCTAATCGGTACGCTGGCGACAGCACTTCGCGATCGTTCCACCACTTGAGGGCATCAAACCTGTTTGTGAGGTGTAAACTGCTGGCGATGCGGTGCACGATCGCCCCGTACCACTTTTGGGGGGTGATATCCTGGCTGCTGATGCTTTTCAAGTTGATGGCGGCAAAAACTGTACCTTCTGCTTGCAACTTTTTGGCTGTTTGCACTAGCAGGCTGGATTTGCCCATTTGCGGCGAACTCAACACGTAGCAGAATTGTCCGGCTTTGAGTCCTTCGTAGAGTTCGCTGTCTGCCGATCGCCTGACATAGGTGGGCGCACCGGCAGGCAAATATCCTCCGACTTGGTATTGGTAGGTTGAGTTGACGGATGCTGTCATCTGAGAATTCATTAAGATGCTGCGCCTCTATGCTGTGCGAAAGGTTACAAATTCTAATTATTGCCAGCTTACTCTGGTTAAAAATTGTTGTGCCTCTTTCTCTATTGTCTACTAACTCACCGTTCTCCTTCTCAATCTTTACTGTATCTTTGCAACTGTTGACCTCAAATCTGGTTTCGCGGGCGATCGTACCCCGGCACTTGATTCTTTACACTCGTTCACATAACGATATCAATTTTTACTCAACCGGATTGAGAACACCAAAATGCCCTTTAGTTCACATTTTTTTACAATTTTACTTTAAAATTCACCCGGTGGTATGATGTTGCCAGGGAAACTCATAACCGCAGCGCCGTCAACGTTCTGCCTTCAGAACCTGCTGCCGAATGCCAGAGTTCAAGGCTCAGCAAAGGTTGCCAATAAAAAACCCCAGCGTTTGGCTGAGGACTGCTTGAGTGGGAGATATCGTTAATCTGCGTTTTTTTTAGTTGACTTAGATTGCATGGAATTCCATGCTGCTGACACTTCCCCAGCTTTCGCGTGCGGGAATTTTTAAGGACAAACTTTTGGGGATGAATCCACAAAAAATTTAATTCTTAAAAGCGCTGTCAGTGCGCTGCTAGCCACTCGCTCAACGATAAAAGTTAAGTCTGTGGCTAATTGTAGAGATGCGCCCTGATGAATTAACTACCCGATAGATGAGCACCCTGATGGCATAACTCCCTGATGGATCGACGCCCTGATGGCCTTAGCCCCACTACCCAAAAAAATCTGGTTGGTGGATGATCGTGGACATTAGTAACACGTCACTTCCGGCGTTTCCGATCGCAAGCGGGTGTGCCTGTCTGAACTGATTATGGCAGGCAGATTTATCAGAAGACAAGTGGGCTATTGCATCAACCCACTTCTCACAGATCGGGTTAGCCAAAAGGTGTCTATCTACTCAAATCAGGGTCATCGAACATGAAAAACAGCATCTTAGTATTAGCGGTAATTGCCACCGGTGGCATGAGCTTTTTCCATACGAGCAGCGCCGGCGCTTCTGCGATCGCCCCACAACCAAAAACAGCCAGCAGTTTGACGGCTTCCGGGAGTCATCCCGACTTCAACTACACTGGAACGAATGAGGATGGGGAGCAAGAAGACGTAAAGACAGGTAAAGGCAGAAAATAATTGGCGCTCTCAGTGGTTCGCTCTCAGCGGTTGTGATTTTAGTTGTGGTGGTTGTTGTGTTTGTTGTTTTAACCGCCTCCGATCGGAGGCGGTTAAAAGTCGATCCAAATATCAGTCTACCCACTACCGGGGGTTGGAGTCAGTTTCAAAGAACGGTGAATGGGAAAATAAATAGGTGAGGTGAGTCTGTCGGTGGAGTTTCCCCGCCTCTCAACTTCCTTACCTGCTGATGTTGGAGATTCGGATCTGGCACAATCGTATTTCATCTCGTAAAAACCCAATGGAAAATACTCTCGAAACTACCCGCAGACAGCGCGTATTGACAAGAACCCAGGAACGTCGTCAGGCAACACCCAAAGAAAAACAGTTAATTCACCTGCTGGCCAATATGGCTTGCAGTTTGATTAAATACGACTACAAACACGCAGCGGGGAAGGAAACTCTCGCACCTTCGGAACGTAAGCTTTTAGCTGAATGGCACTACCTGCGAGTTCAGCAAATTCGCCGGATCGAACGCTCATTGGAGCCCGTAGCGACCCTGAAGCGTGTCTACTACAAGAGCATTCTCAGTCCGAGGGATCTGAAGTCTTTGAAACTTCTGTGGCTTGACGAGCACAAAAACCGCGTCAAACGGGTCGATCCTGACTTGGACGACATCCTCAGCGAAGCTTTGGATCGGGGAGATACTTTGAAACAGCTATTTCACTCGATCGAGTCCAAAGAACGGATCTTTGCAGAAACTCCTCGCCCGGGCGTTGTACCGCTGTGGGTGAAGGAGTGGGAAGACTCGGAATATGATATCAACTATTTTCCGCCTTCTTTCTCTGCATGGGTTTCGATCGTGGACGATTAGGTTGGAAGAGAAACGGTTTGAGATGGCATCGATCGCCAAAATCAGAGGGTAAAGCTATTGGCGATCGCAGCCATTGGCGAGGAGTGCGCGGGCGATCGGCATTAGGCCGACGTTGCGCACAACCATCGGAGTACAGAGAAGTGAATCGGAGTCAGTACCATTGTACAATGGGGGAAAACCAGGGCTTCAGCTAATAGCTGATAGCTGATAGCTGATAGTTTCCCATGACTGACTCGATTTCTACTTCTCCATTAGACTCAGCGGCCGATACAGCCGAACTCCGCTCTCAGTTGAGGTCGGGTTCAGAAAAAACTCAACTGCAACTGCTGCAACAACAAATAGCAGATGCGGGTTGGGATGTATTGATGGAATTTTTATTAGAGCGCAAGTCGCAGGAACCGACGGCGGTAATGGGTAAGGTTTACCAAATTCTTTATAGTGCTGACTCTGCGAGAGTGACGGAGTTTTTGCAGGCGAATTTTCCGACTGGAGTTGTGCAATTGCGATCGGACTCTAACATTGATTACACTCCGCTGCAACAATTATTGGCTCTACAGGAATTTCAAGAAGCCGATCGCTTGACTTTAGAGAAGCTTTGTGAATTGGCAGGTGGAACAGCTTCCGCGAGAAAGTGGCTATATTTTACCCAAGTTGAGAGTTTGCCGGTGGCAGATTTGCAAACAATAAATACGCTGTGGAAAGTTCATTCGGAAAACAAATTTGGCTTTTCGGTGCAGCGCGAAATTTGGCTGAGTTCGGGCAAGAATTGGGATAAGTTGTGGCCGCTAATTGGCTGGAAAAAGGGGAATAATTGGACGCGCTACCCGCAGGAGTTTATTTGGGATTTGAGTGCGCCGAGGGGTCATTTGCCGCTGTCGAATCAGTTGCGGGGCGTGCAGCCGTTTGCGGCTTTGATGGCTCATCGGGCTTGGGTGAAGTAAGACGGCGGTTGAAACCGCGTCTTGACAAACAAAGATCGAACGGCGGTTGAAACCGCGTCTTGACAAACAAAGATCGAACGGCGGTTGAAACCGCGTCTTGACAAACGAAGAAGATCGGACGGCGGTTGAAACCGCGTCTTGACAAACAAAGATCGGACGGCGGTTGAAACCGCGTCTACACAAACGATGTCCGCCTCCGCGGACTTAAGAGAATCATATAAAATGTGATTTTCACCGCCTGCTCTTCAACCCGCGGAGGCGGGTTTTGTTTGTATAGCCGCGGTTTCAACCGCCCGGTCTTCTTTTTAGAAATATTGGGAAATTTTGTATAATTGATATTTGAATTAATTAGCGAGAGGGCTGGGAGTCATGGTAGGCATCGGAACCAAACTCACTTTAGCAGAATTTCTAGCTTTGCCCGACGGAGATGTATATTATGAGTTTGTAGATGGTGAAGCAATCCCCAAAGTGTCTCCTAAATATTTTCATTCGACTTTACAGTTTGCTTTATGTCGCCTGATTGGTGTATGGTGTAAAAGTCGCGGGCGAGTGCTTCCAGAATGGGCAATTCTGTTAAAGCGTCTGGGCAAAGATTGGGCACCTGTTCCTGATTTGACGTATATTTCCTATGAACGTCTGCCGAAAAATTGGCGGCGGAATGAAGCTTGTCCTGCAATTCCTGAACTCGTAATTGAGATTATCTCTCCCGATCAAACCATGAAGGAATTTGAAGAGAAGGCGAAGGATTATTTGGTGGCGGGGGTTCCGCGAGTTTGGGTTATAGATCCCGAATTGATTTTAATTAGAAGCTTTTTCCCTGATGGTTCTAGTCAGGTTTATACTGATAATATGGCGATCGCGGATGAGTTATTGCCTGGTTTGGAGTTGACGACTCGACTGATTTTTGAAGAGGCCCAGTTGATTGATTGAGGGCGATCGCTCTTTTCGGGTAGCTGGAGCGATCGCAGTTAGTGCAAGATGTCCGTTATACTTCCATGCGGATTTTGACAGTAGTACCAAAGGCTTTGCTGAAGGCTGATTCAATGTCGGGTAGTTTTTGGATCGCCATTAGCAAAAGTGGTGTTGACGAAACTTGAATCCAGGCTTCACCATCATTGAGAGCAATCAGTTTTCCGTGCTGTAACATGAGTTCTTTAGTGCTGCGTGGTGATATGTGAAGCAGCACAGTTTTCCATTTCGCACCTAGCATTCCTTGGATTGCTTGTTCCATTTGTTTCAGTGGATCTATTTTCTGAGGCATTACAGGCAGTTCTAGTTGAATTGGAAAGTTGGGTGATTGTCGATTATTGAGACTTGTCATAATGAAAGTTTCCTCTGTGGCTTGACTTTTTAAGCATGACAGCTAGGAATCTCATATATTGGTAGTGAGACAAATCTCATTTTTATGAGAAACGCCTAATATGGATGCCAAAATAGTCAGAAAAATTTTCGAGAAACTACCTTCCAAGCGCAAGCAGGTACTCCTGAGAGTGTTAGCGGGTGAGAGTAAGGCAAAAATTGCCCTTGACATTTGTGATGGGAGCGAAGATGCAGTACAGCAGAATTTAAGACAGCTTTATAAGGACTTTCAGTTTCGAGATGAAAGAGAACGCAAACGACCAGGGTTAATTGCTCTGTTTGCCAAGTCAATGCCTGAGTTGATAGGTGTTGGTAATTCTCAAGGGATTAAGGAATCGCAGCCCTCAGTCTATGATGATGAGACTTGGGTAGGTGGTGAGGAACCGAAGATCGCAAACCCAAGCACCAGTGTCGATCAATCGACCGTGCAGAGGTTGGAAGGCGGGCAGGCAATTCGGCCAGATAACTTTATTGCACTTTATAAGGGTGTGGGAATAGATGAGTGGGAAGCGCAGGTTGACAATAATCTATTGCCACAGACAAAGGCGATTCCAGAGTTTTCACAATATGACTCTTTCTGGGTAGGTGGGCAAGAAGGTCGCGAGAAGCTGGTCAAACAACTGAGCGATCGGCTTCGCGGGTCGTGTCGCTTATTACTCATCCTCGGTTTAACAGGCATAGGTAAAACTGCCCTGGCTGAAAAATTGGCAGTGGAGTTACAAGACTGGTTACAGGAAGATTGGAAGAACAGGTGGCGTATAGCAAATTTTGACAAGGGGAAAGCCACAGACTTTGTGAGTGTCGCCAAGGATTGGCTATACAAGTGGTATGGGGAAGCTTCACCAGAGGATAACAAGCCAGAACGATTGTTTGACAAGTTAGTGAAACACCTGCGCGAGAATCAGGTGCTTGTGCTGATTGATTCTCTGGAGAACCTGCTAAAGGAAAATCAAGAAGGAGGCTGGGGTGATTTCGTCGATGAGTGGTGGGAAAAATTCTTTTTGACCGTATTATCAGCAGAATCTTGCCAAAGTCGGTTGATCATCACATCACAGGATCGCCCAGTTAAGTTGGTAGATTTCCGTTACAAGCCTTTCTGGCATCAACAAATCTTGTACGGACTGGACGAATCGGAGCAGGTGGCATTATTCAAGACAACAGGGTTAGATATTGGTCTAGAGTTAGCGGATAGACTTCTATTGTTGAGAATTGGCAAAGCTTACAAGGGTCATCCTCTAGTTTTGCGGGTAATTAGCGGGGAAATTGAAAATGAGCCTTTTAATGGGAATGTGCAAGCCTACTGGAATGATATCTGCGACAAGATAAAAGACGTGGAAAAGGCTCTAGCAGAGGCAGATCAAGGAAAAGTTTTGGGAGAAAAAGACGAGTGGGAGTTACATAAACTCACAAGGGAAGTGCGAGATCAAGTGAACAAAAAACGTTTGCAAATTGTATTTGACCGATTGGAAAAGCAGGTCAAGGACGCTTATATATTGCTTTGTGCTGCTTCTGTGTATCGCGCTCCAGTACAAGAGGAGGGGTGGCTGATGCAGTTAGTAAACTTGGTGAAGCGTTTAGAAGCTCAAGAGTGTAGCGAAGTGCGGAAAGAGAACGCTCTAGAGGAATTGTACAATCGCTACCTACTTGAGGAATCAGTTAACCACAATAATAAGCGGGTTTTAGGACAACACAATTTAGTTCGCAGTGTGGCGCTAGAACACTATAAAAAGTTAGTGCAAACTTTGAAACATGAGGTTAAGTCACTATGACGATTAATGAATTAAGTTCAGGGCTATTGCTTTTTGCCAAGCTAGGAATCGATTTAGATGAAGTTCCGATTGAGCAAATTCCCGAATACACAGCAGTACAATACTACCTCACGGTTGAGGACGATCCACCGCCTGATGCTACCAATTTAGACAAAGTGCGGCGCTATCTGGAAGCGTTCTACCATCTTTGCGAAGTCGAAGACTGGGAAAGAGCTAGCAAAATCATTGAGATGCACCTTGATACACCTCATAATACAGAATTACACAATCCGCTAATAACTTGGGGCTACTATCGTGAAGTAATTGATTTATATAGTAGACTATTGGGAAACTTAGACCGAGCCAGTGATGCTGTTTGCTTCTTGGGTCTGGGTAAGGTATATCATTACTTAGGAAACTACGACCAAGCTATTTCTTATTATAATGAAAGTTTATCCAGAATGTTGAAGATAGGCTATAGTTTAGGTGTTGGGAAAGTTCGTGGCAGTATGGGGAACACTTACCTTGCTATAAAAGAGTACGAGCTAGCGATTAGTTGCTATGAAGAATGTTTGGTTATTTCTAGAGAAACAAATAATCAAGAAAATATTGGAGTAACATTGGGCAATATAGGGACTATATACTTCGCCCTAGAAAAATACAACACAGCCATTGATTATGCTGAGCAACATTTCACAATTGCAGAAAAAATAGGCGATTTACATGGCATAGGGATAGCACTAACTAATTTGGGAAATGCGCTATTTAAACTGGGTCATCATTTAAAAGCTTATAAAAAGTTTTTGAGAGCCAGCGAAATTTTTGTACAAATTGGCGATCTTCACTCTGAGGCTCTAATTGTTTACAATTTGGCGATGTTCCAAGCGGATTTAGGCAACCTCCCTCTAGCTATTGAGTCTTGCGATCACGCTTTATCCATATCCACAGAATTAGGCATCCCGCTAGCAAAAGAGTGTCAGGAATTGAAGGAACAATTACTGAGCAAAAATAACCTGTGAGGTATCGGTATCTAAAAGGTGTAACGTATCTGTGGTAAGCGCTCGATGAGCAACGCTTTTTCACTTCCCTTAAAACAAAGTGATAATTGCCGTATTAGGAGTCTCACTTAAAGCTGCGATCGCACCATAGTTTTCTCTTAGCATTCTCTCTATATCCCCTGTTGAACAATTTCCGCGACGTATCCAAATTACCTTTGGGGGAAATCCCAACAATAGACTCAATTCACTAAAATCCGCATCTTTGGTAACGATAATATAGTCATGCTGACGAGCATAATCCCAAACTTCGCGATCTGGTATAGTAGCTAATCCAATCCCATCAACATGAACTGAACCAGGGTAGATATCTGCGAGGCGATCGACAAGACGAGGAGAGAGATTTTGGTCAAACAAAAGTAGTCTCATGACCCAACGACTAACATAAACTGTTCGCGTTTAGCCGCGAAACTCAAACAAGCCAAAATATCCTGTTGAGTGAGATAGGGAAAATCATCTAGAATTTCTTGATAAGTCATCCCAGAAGCAAGATATTCCAGCACGTCATAGACTGTAATTCTCATGCCTCGAATACAAGGTTTACCACCTCGTTTACCCGGCTCGATCGTAATTATATTAGCGATATCTTGGTCTGACATGGATCTCTTCTGTTAGTTTCTGTTTTCAATTCTAACCTAGGAAGCTGATTTTCACGATCGCACACCCTACTCAAAGACATTCATTAAGTTGTTTCATCTCCCCTTCTGGCTGCACTTGCTTCTGCAAACTAATTTTGTCACCCACTTCATACCCCGAATTAAAACCAGCCTCGCTGCTGACTTGACTACAACTTCTTGTTTTAACTTTAGCACCTCGGCTTTCTAAATAATCTGCGATCGCCTGTTGATTCTTCTCAAACATCGATCGCACTACAATCCCTGGAGTCGCCGCCGTATCACCCGATCCCGGAATCCCCGACTCCTCCATCTCCCGCTTTTGTTCCAGCAATCGCTGTCTCAGCCTTGTGGCGCATCCGACCCGAAAAGCATTCAGATACGCCAATCCCCGGCCGTTTCCCTTGCGGTATTTCGCCCGTTTCTCGATCGCAGAACTCAAATATTCATACAGGTGCTTGCAAACAATCAGATTTGTAGAGCTTCCCACCAAAAACATACTACCAGTAGAATTGTTCCGCATACCATTACAACCGTTAGCTTCCGCAATCCCCGAAAACAGGATCATTTTCCAAGTGACAAATTTGGATGTTGTCTCAACTCCACTTTCGTCAATCTCTTCTTGGTGATTCGGGCCTAAATCGGCGAGGCTGAGATTGTACTGTGCCAGTAAAACGGAAGCTTTTTCGGCCGCCGCAGTCGATTCGTTTTCATTGGATGAGGTGGCGAGGGCTAACAGCTTTTTGATTCTTTCGACAATGCTTGTGTCTGCCATTTTTAGATAGGTTTTGGGGTGAGAGTACGCGGTGACAAGGATTTGGGGATATTTGTATTTTACTGTAGCTTGGAATGTGCGATCGTCTTTTTAGGATAATTTAATTGATAGAAGAGGATTTTTTTGAACCGCAGAGGGCGCAGAGGGCGCAGAGAGAGACAGAAAGAAGTACACTGAATTTTTCTTTAAACTCTTGTGGGCTGTTGCTCTGAGCATCGCCCCCAAAAATAAACTTAAATTCAGAATAGCTGACTATTCGAGGACTTCTAGGACGGATTTGGGTGCCAATTTATCTTTAAACCAGACTAATTTTGCAGGCACATCTTTGATATTAACTCCGGCTTTTTCTAAATTTAGCCGTTCGGAAATAGCTAAGATCAAGTTATCGCATCCAGACTTCTGTACTTGTGCAAATTTCTTTTGCAAATACTCCGGCCGCCAATAGCCGACTATTTCTAAGATAAACACTCGCCCGTCGGGATGCACTAACCGAAAGTCGGGAATCATCACGCTTCCTGGAATCGGGATTAAATCAACTTCTCTTTCGAGTTTCCACTCGGTTTTTAAGCTATCCCACCTGCTAGCAAATGCTGCTTCTAACATACTATCATAGGGTTTGCCAGGGGGATAGTGGCTGACTAAACCGCAGTCGGAATTTAGGGTAAATTTACCTGTTTTCACAACGCCGCTAAAAGCATCTTTGGTTTGCAGGATTGAGTGCATACTCCACTTGGTGACGTGTAGGAGTGCGGGGAGCATTTTGGCGAGGGCTAAGCCGTAGCGCGTGCTGGGTTTGAACAAGCTTGTAGGGCCGTCTATTGTGAGTGTGAAACCGTGGTCTGCATCGCCTTCGATGTAGGTCATTAATTGAAATAGTTTTAGATAGCGAAATAAGAGTTTGTATTCTCCGGGATCGTTGCGGTGGGCGGTCAATTGGACTTGACTTGCTCGGTAAAATATGCCTTGGACTTGGGAAAGGTTGTATTTGTGAAGTAAGTTTTCGGGTGTGGGTGCGTCAAATTGGGTGAGGATTTTGTTTTCGTTTAAATCGGCGTATAAACCTGTACTGATTTCGTGGGTAAAAACTTCTCTGTTTAAGTCTTGGCTGAGCTCTGTGGCTACGGTTTCGAGGGTTATTTGGGTGGATTGTGGGCTGGGAGTCGATCGCGCGGACAAGGCAAAAACCCGCTGTCTCAAGTCTGATGGTTCTAGGGGACTGATGACTTCCAAGGTGCTGAAACCGCCTTTGAGGAGGTGCGCTAATCCGCGTTTGAGGCGATAGTCGGGGCTGTCGCCTTCTAATTCTAGCAAGCGTCCGTCGAGTTCGCCTTGGGTTTTGCCGATCGACTCTTGGAAGCAGTCGATCGTTTCGGTAGCTGCATCTAGGTTTTTCGCATCTATCTTGAGGCGGAGAGGAATGATTGATTCCCCATTTTGGCGGTGACTTAATAAATCAGTGGGTAGCATAAGCAGTGAAAAGTTTTACTCAATCTTTTGTTCTACAATCACCATAACTCCCCTAAGTTTTCCCTCTTCTGTCAAGCTTTGGGTCGTCCGAATTCGCCGATCGCAACTGACAAGATTGATTGTTTCAACCGCCCTCATAAAGCCAGTTGCTTTGTCCCATACTTGAAAAATTATCAAATCATCTCCAACTTCTGTCGCTAGTGTATTGTAGTTGGAAAAAACAGAGTCGTGACCTTCAATTTTCACTTGCCCTTCACCGACAACATGACCCACAAAATTTTGGGTTTCACTCTTGCCATTGGCATAAGTTTGAAGGTTAGTTTGCCTCCATTGGTTGTCAACTATTTTCTGGGTTACCACTGCTATAAAACGCCGGGTTTCTTTGCAGTCGGCATCGAGGATTGTCCAGTCTCCCTCCCAAACTCCTGTATGTTTGGGGAAGACTTTAAAGTTACTTATTTGTGTGATATTGATCATTTTCCGGTAATGTGAATTAGTTAATATTGAGATTATACACTAATTTGGCAATCTTCAAAATCCCTTGAAATCATCATTTTTTTCTCCCCATTTTGCGGGTGATTCTGCTGCTTTTTTAGTCGCCTCTCGGTTGACTCCGTAAATCGATTGTAGATTGTAGATTGTAGATTGTAGATTTTAAATAGACCTAGGAGTAATTTAATTATATAGCCATCCTTTCGCTAAGACTACCCATCCCACAACTAACTTATTTAAGCTGACTACCAGGGGATTTCATCATCTTCTCCCCATTTTGCGGGTGATTCTGCTGCTTTTTTTGTTGTCTCTCGGTTAACTCCGTAAATGGGTGTTGGTTTGACAATTTCTAATTTCTGATATTCGGGCTGTGGCTGTTCTATTTGTGTTTGCGGTTGGGGTTTTTGAACTTGCATTCCGCCTCGGCGACGCTGGGATGTTCTTTCTTCGCTAGTGTCTTCGGTGACGACTTCGTAGAGAATTGCTAGTTTATTTACATCGCTGCTTTTGCGGAGAACTCGACCCAATCGCTGGATGTATTCCCGTTCGCTTCCCGTACCTGACAATATGATAGCAATTCTGGCATCGGGTACGTCAACTCCTTCGTTGAGGACGTGGGAAGCGACGAGGGTTTTGTATTCGCCACTGCGAAATTTGTCTAGGATTTCATGGCGTTCTTTGACTGGGGTTTGGTGGGTAATTGTGGGGATGAGAAATTCTTGGGAAATTCGGTAAACTGTGGCGTTGTCTCCTGTGAAAATTAAGGTGCGCTGGGGAGAGTGTTCTGCTAATATTTGAGCTAATATTCTCAGTTTTCCTTCGGTACAAAGGGCGATTTCTTTGGCTTGGCGGTGGGCTAGCATGGCGCGTCTTCCCAAGGGCGATCGCGCGCTGGCCATGATAAAATGTTTCCAACCTTCGAGGCTGGATATTTTGATGTTAGACTGTTTTAAGAAGTCGTTGCGAATGTTCATGAATTCGCTGTAGCGGTCGGTTTCTTCTTTTGACAGTTTGACCATGATTTGAACTATTTTATGGTCGGCTAAGGCATCGCCTGCCAAATCTTCTGGTCTTTTGCTATATACTGTCGGGCCGACGAGGAAATGTAAATCGCTATGGCGGCCGTCTGTGCGATCGGGTGTTGCTGTCAGTCCGAGTCGAAAAGGGGCGATCGCATATTCAGATATTACTCGATAAAAGTCCGTTGGTAAATGGTGGCATTCGTCAAAAACCAACAACCCGTATTTATTACCCAAGGTTTCTGCATGAATGCTGGCGCTGTCGTAAGTTGCCACTAAAATTGGCGTTTTGTCCCGCGAACCTCCGCCCAACAATCCGATTTCGATGTCGGGAAAAGCTGCTTTCAAATTAGCATACCACTGGTGCATTAAATCGAGAGTTGGTACTACAATTAATGTACTACGACCAGTGACTTGCATGGCTAATTGTGCCAGGTAAGTTTTGCCGGAAGCTGTGGGGAGGACGACTACTCCTTGATTTCCTGCTTCTAGCCAAGCTGCGAGGGCTTCTTGTTGATGCTGATAAGGCTGCATTTCGACGCTGGGCGCGAGTTCGAGTAGTTCGTATCCCCTAGCTTCGTCGGTGAAGTGAATGCACTCGGCTTGGAGGCATTCTACCAGCGGGCGGTAATGAATGGCGCGAATGCGGTATTTTTCGACGCGATCGTCCCACGTAGCAAAGTCCACCCAGTCTCTGCCTTTGGGCGGCGGGTGCAACAGGAGCGTTCCGCGATCGAATGTTAATGTAGGTAGGCGTGGCATTTGTTTTTGAGACGCGCTGAGTGCAAGCCTGTTAAATTATAGGCGATCGATCGAATATATTGACTGTTCTTGAAATTATCTGCGTTAATCCGTGTTAATCTGCTTTAAATCTGCGATCGATCTATCAATCAAAAATTTAGGCAATTCAAATCTAATTTGGGAAATTGCGATCGCACTGGCTGAAAATCAAACAAATATTCTCCTAGCCCCGCCGGATTCCCAAATCTAAAATCTCCAAGAGTATTGTCCCGGTAGGAATTATTTTTAAGTTAAATTCGATCGATATAAGCCTGAGATTCAGAGGTTGTAGATGGAAATAGGCGTTCCCAAAGAAATCAAAGATTTAGAGTTTCGAGTAGGGCTCAGTCCCACAAGTGTCCGGGCGTGTTCGGACAAAGGCCACACAGTTTTTGTGGAAACGAATGCTGGTGTTGGGGCCGGTTTTACCGACGAGGACTACGTTGAAGCAGGGGCTAAGATTGTATCAAAGGCTTCAGATGTCTGGAACCGGCAACTAATTGTTAAAGTTAAGGAACCGCTTCCCGCTGAGTATCCGCTGATTCAAAAAGAGCAGTTGCTGTTTACATATTTGCACTTAGCAGCCGATCGCGCATTAACCGAGCACTTAATCAACAGCGGAGTCCAGGCCATCGCCTACGAAACCGTCGAACTCCCCGACCGGAAATTGCCCCTGCTAACGCCGATGAGCATTATTGCAGGACGTTTGGCCGTGCAGTTCGGTGCTCGGTATCTGGAACGGCAGCAAGGCGGCAGAGGCGTACTTTTGGGCGGCGTACCGGGGGTAAGACCGGGCAAAGTTGTGATTTTGGGCGGCGGAATCGTCGGCACAGAAGCAGCCCGTATTGCTGTCGGAATGGGCGCTAGAGTGCAGATTTTGGATGTAAATGTCGATCGACTCGCTTATCTAGAAACTCTGTTCGGTTCCAGAGTAGAATACCTCTACAGCAGTCCTTTGCAAATTGAAGCAGTTATCCCCGATGCTGATTTATTAATCGGTGCAGTTTTGGTGTTGGGCAAAAAAGCTCCGGTGTTGGTTTCTCGCGCATTTGTTGCCAAGATGCACCCCGGTTCTGTGATTGTTGACGTAGCCGTTGATCAAGGCGGCTGCGTAGAAACTTTGCGAGCAACTTCTCACACAAATCCTACTTATGTTGAGGAAGGAGTGTTGCATTACGGTGTACCAAATATGCCCGGTGCCGTACCTTGGACTGCGACTCAAGCTTTGAATAACAGCACTTTGCCTTATGTTTTGCAGTTGGCAAATAGCGGGATTAAAGCATTGGAAATTAATCCGAGTTTGGCGAAGGGATTGAACGTGCAGAATCACCGATTAGTGCATCCGGCGGTGCGCGAAGTTTTCCCCGATTTAGCCGATTAAATCTAAATCCTGTAGGGTGCGTCAGGTCGTAGTATTTTGTAGGGTGTGCACTGCGCACCGGTTGACTTTGACACCCATTCCCCCAGCGATTGACCAGCCTGTGATCTAAGAGCGCACCCTACAATATTAGCCGGTGCGCATTGCGCACCCTACAAACTGCTGACGCACCCTACTCAATTACTTGTAAAATTATGGTTGATAAATTTGGCAGATTTCATCGAGGTTGTTGGCTGCTGCTAGGCCAGATGCGATCGCCTGCAAAACAGCAACATCAGAAATTGCCGAAATTTCATCAAGCAGCAATAATCCTTCGTCTCCAAATTTCAGTCTCAAACCGAGTTCGATCATCTGAATAAATGCTCGTTTAGTCCGCGCTTGTTCCTCCAATAACTGAGCATCTTTTTGAGATGCACTGAGCATCTTTTTGAGATGCACTGAGCATCTTTTTGAGCCGCCAGTTCGTCGCCTGTAGGAATGGGATCGCCACTAGGATAGCACCATCGCAACCAAGTACCACCGACATTTTCAAATTCACCTTCCCACAGAGTTAG
>Ga0335397_10003758_pt1 | contig 20202 bp, 17 predicted proteins | sample MAT04_FD_205740 | JGI IMG/M metagenome (GOLD analysis project Ga0335397, IMG submission 205740) | Freshwater microbial communities from Lake Fryxell liftoff mats and glacier meltwater in Antarctica - MAT-04 (spades assembly) (version 2) ... | reverse complement strand
CCGAAACCCGAAACCCGAAACCCGAAACCCGAAACCCGAAACCCGAAACCTTCCATGACAAACCATTTCTCTACCGCCGAATCCTGCCTCCTCGCGCCTTACGACTTGTCGTCACGCAAATTGGAGTCGGTGTTCAGCACCCTGCATCAACATCGCATCGATTTCGCCGATCTTTATTTTCAGTACGCCCGCTCGGAAGGTTGGAGCCTGGAAGAGGGCATTGTTAAATCCGGCAGCTTCAATATCGAGCAGGGTGTCGGTGTGCGGGCGCTGTCCGGCGAGAAGACTGCGTTCGCCTACTCCGATGAGATTTCGCTACCGGCGCTGAATTCCGCCGCGCAGGCCACCCGCGCCATTGCTGCGCAGGGGTCTGAAAAACTGGTGCCGCTGCTGCGCGGCGCGAGTGCATCGACGCCGGCCCTGTATGCCGCCATCGACCCCATCGCCTCGCTGGCCGATGCAGAGAAAGTCAAACTGCTGGAGCGGCTGGAAAACTATGCGCGCGCCGCGGATAAGCGCGTCACTCAGGTCATGGCGAATCTCGCCGGCACTTACGAAGTCATCCTGGTGGCGCGTTCCGACGGCCACCTTGCCGCTGATGTGCGCCCGCTGGTGCGGGTGTCGCTGACGGTCATCATGCAGGACGGCAATCGTCGCGAGCAGGGCTCTTCGGGCGGCGGTGGACGTTTCGATTACGCTTATTTCACTGACGAGGTGCTGCGCGAGTACGCACGCCAGGCCGTGCATCAGGCCAGCGTGAATCTCGCCGCCAAGCCAGCACCGGCCGGCACCATGACGGTGGTGTTGGGCAGCGGTTGGCCGGGCATCCTCTTGCATGAAGCGATAGGCCATGGGCTGGAGGGCGACTTCAATCGCAAGGGCAGCTCGGCTTTTGCCGGTCGCCTGGGCGAGCGCGTCGCTGCACGCGGTGTGACGGTGGTTGATGATGGCACTCTCGCCAATCGGCGCGGTTCGCTTTCCGTGGATGATGAAGGCAATCCGACTCAGCGCACTACGCTCATTGAAGACGGCATCCTCGTCGGCTACTTGCAGGATATGCACAACGCGCGCCTGATGAATGTGCCGGTCACCGGCAACGGGCGGCGCGAATCCTTCGCCCATCTGCCGCTGCCGCGCATGACCAACACCTACATGTTGAACGGTGATCGCGATCCGCAAGAGATCATCGCTTCGGTGAAGCGGGGTTTGTACGCGGCGAATTTCGGCGGCGGGCAGGTGGATATCACCAGCGGAAAATTCGTCTTTTCCGCAGCCGAAGCCTACATGATCGAAAACGGCAAGATCACCTATCCAGTGAAAGGCGCCACGCTGATCGGCAACGGCCCGGATGCGCTGACGCGCGTTTCCATGATAGGCAACGACATGAAGCTCGACCCGGGCGTGGGTACCTGCGGCAAGGAGGGCCAGAGCGTGCCGGTAGGTGTGGGGCAGCCGACGCTGCGCATTGATGGGCTGACCGTCGGCGGGACGGCTTGAATGTTGTTAAGACTCGCCGCTGCTTAGCGACCATCTTAGGAAAGGGCGAAAGGTTGGGAGGCGTTTCGCGCTTGATCGAATATCGCAAAAGGGGGAATCAAAATGCTGAACGAAACAAAATTGGGCCGGCTTAACGGGGGCTACACCTTGGGGCTGCCTTTAAACTTGGCGCTGCTGCTGGGGCGCCTGCTGATCGTCGTTGCGCTGCTTGAGAATGGCATACGCAAGATAGCGACTTTCGGCATGACCGCCGCGATGATGGGCGGCGCGCCGCCCATCGTGTTCAACGGGCATCCATTCCCTGCACAGACGCCCTTGCTTTACTTTCCCTTCCCTGAATTATTTCTGGGTGGCTCGATCTTTTTCGACCTGGTCGGCGCGCTGCTGGTCATGGCCGGTTTCCAGACCCGTCGCGTCGCCTTGTTCCTGGGCTTCTACGTGATCTCCGCCATAGTTATTTTCCATGCGGACATCCAGAATTTGGATCAAATACTGCGTGTCGTGAGCAATCTCCCCTTCGTAGGTGGATTGTTCCTGATCGCCGCCTTGGGCGGCGGCGCCTGGAGTCTGGATGGGTGGTTGAAGCGGCGTCGCGGAGTGGCGCAAGGCTTCATGACCAAGGGAACGCTCGATTACGATTTCATCACCAACCTCGGCTTGCTGATCGGTCGCACCTTTGCCGTCTGCGGCTTGGCGCTCAGTGGCATCAGCAAAATCATCGAGTTTCAAGTAACCGCCGCCATGATGGGCGGCGCACCGCAATTGATGGCCGAGGGCGCGCGCTTCGCGGCGCAGAAGCCGCTGTTCTTCTTGCCTTTCCCGGAGTTTTTCCTCGCCAGCTCCATCGGCCTGGATCTACTCGGTTCCTTACTCTTGCTCATCGGCGCAAAGACGCGCACCGTCGCCACCATCATGTTCGCTTATTGCGTACTTGCGGTAGTGATCTATCACGGGCATGTCAGCGGGCCGCTCGACGTACGCGCTATCCTGCGGGCACTGCCGCTGGTTGGTAGCTTGATTTTGATGAGTGGAATCGGGGCCGGACAATGGAGTGTCGATGGCTGGTGGGAGAGTCGCCGCAGAAGCGCTCGTTTTTAGCTGCGTCAGCGGGCCGAGCCGGCCCGCTTTTTTATCCTAGAAAACGCAGTTGAAATTGTTTTCGACGTCAAATGCGGTTTATAGGTTTATAGGTTTATAGACATAGCATGCTAAGCGCTCATCTGCCTGATCACGCGCTCTACCGGCAGCTCCACGCGATTTCGACCGTTGAATTTGGCGCGATAGAGTGCCGCTTCCGCTGCGGCGATGAGCGCGCTCAAGGTGTCGCCACTTTGCATTTCCGCCACCCCCACCGAGACCGTTACCGGCGGCAGCGCGACGCCGCCCATCTTGCCGAATTCCGTTTCAATTGCCGCGACGCGCAAGCGCTCCGCTACCTGAAAGGTGTTGAGCAGACTTGCCTCAGGCAACAGCACGGCGAATTCTTCGCCGCCGAAGCGCGCCACCATGTCTGTCGGTCGCAGGCTTTGCGTGATCTCGCGCGCCAGAGCGCACAGTACGGCGTCGCCGGCCAACTGGCCGTGGTTTTCGTTGTAACTACGGAAGTGATCGATATCGATCAAGAGCAACGACAGCGGTTGGTCGTTGCGCGCGCAGCGACGCACCGCGCGAGCAAAGGCGCCTTCCAGCCACAGTCTGTTATGCAAGCCTGTAAGCCCATCCACGCTGGAGACATGCTCGAAGCGCTGATGTTCGGCGATGTGTGTGATGATGCCGCGGGCACCTTTTTTTAGGCGGCCGGCGATTAGGTGCAACAGATTACGCGCCACGCCATGCGAATGATTGATGAGCGACCATAGTGCGTCCGGCGGCACCATCAAAACGCGGCACTCCGTGGCAGCGACAACGTAAGCTGAAGTTGTGCGGTTTGCCACCAAGGACAGTTCGCCGACGCACTCACCGGCCTCCAGTTCAATATTGCCCGGTGCTTCAATATCCGCCAGATGCACTGCCAGTCGCCCTTCCAGCACGATGTATACGCAATCGTTTTCCTGATTCGGCGTCAGCAGGATCTCGTCGGTGTGCAATTCCATCACCGGGCAATAATCGACGATGCCTTCCAGGGAATCCATGCCTATGCCATCGAACAGCCGGCAGTTTCTGATCAGTGTGCGGTCGCAGCCTGACAGCATTTTCTTTTCCTTTCGAGCTTGTCGCGATAGTGAGCCGGAGCAGGGCTCTGGTTGTATTAACGGCAAAAGCGCGAAAATCTTGAGAGGATGCTTAACGGGTACGGCGTCGCCAGGCCTTGCGCGCCTCTTCGAGACAGACCATTAGCAAGGCGCAGAGTAGGGCGAACAACCAGACATCCGCGCCGATAGCATCACGCGTCAAACGCTGATGGTTCCGCCCCACGGGCGATTCAGATAGACGCTAGAACAAGGCCAACTGCGCCGGCGCCACCGTTGGTGGCGTGAAGCGGCTGCAATCCAGTGGCATCTCTTTCTGGTTCAGCCCGAGCCGCTGGCTGGCGATGCGGAAGCGTTGCCGGATCATGTCGGCGTAGGGGCCGCTGCCGCGCATGCGGGCGCCGAAGCGCGGGTCGTTGAGGCGACCGCCGCGCATCTGGCGGATCAGACTGAGGACGTGATCGGCTTTGCCTGGTTCGTGCTGGCGCAGCCAGTCTTCGAAGAGCGTGCCGAGTTCGTGAGGCAGGCGGATGGGGATGCAGCCGGCGCTGCTGGCGCCGGCGTCTTTCGTCGCTTCGAGGATGGCTTCGATTTCGTGTTCGTTGAGCGCCGGAATGACGGGGGCGATCAGAACGCCGACCGGGATGCCGGCCTGCGCCAGCCGGCGTATGGTCTCGATGCGTCGCAAGGGATGCGCGGCGCGCGGTTCCATTTTTCGTGCGAGTTCCGGATTGAGCGTAGTGACGGAAATCATCACTTGCACCAGATGGTCCCTCGCCATCTCAGCCAGCAGATCGATGTCGCGCTCGATGAGCGCGGACTTGGTGACGAAGGCCACCGGATGGCGGCATGCGGCAAGCACCTCGATGATGCCGCGCGTGATGCGCAGCTTGCGTTCGACAGGCTGATAGCAGTCGGTGTTGCTGCCCAGCGCTATCGGCTCGCAGACGTAGCCGGGTCGCGCCAGTTCCTTGCGCAGAAGTTGCGCGGCATCTTCCTTGTAAACGATGTGGGTCTCGAAATCCACGCCTGGCGAAAATCCCAGATAGGCGTGTGTAGGTCGCGCAAAGCAATAGATGCAGCCATGCTCGCAGCCGCGGTAGGCATTGATGGATTGCGTGAATTGGATGTCTGGCGAATCGTTGCGATTGATGATGCTTTTACTGGCGTCGCGGATGAGGATGGTGCGGGGCGATGTTGCTTCTTCTTCCGCCGCTTCATGCGCTGCATCCCAGCCGTCCGAGACAGTCTCGCGCGCCAGGGCGTCGTAACGCGGATCAGGGCGCAGGGTGGTGCCGCGACCCTTGACGGGCCGCGGTTTGATCCGCGCGTCGGGGAATACCGATACGTCGTCGGCGGGTTCGCTATCCATGAAGATCATTATGGAATGCGGCGACTCGCCTCGCAAGCCGATCTCGTCCCTTGGGTTAAAATGCAGACTTCACAGTACTGCGAACATCGCAGACAGGTCGCATGAACACGCCGAACAAATCGAGCAAGCCCACACTGGCCGCCGCCGGCGGCCATCCACACACCGTAACGGACGACGTGCGCATACGCGCAATTTCCGAAGTGGCGCCACCGTCGCATTTATTGCGCGAGTTTCCGGCACTGGCCGCGGCCGTGCAGACGACTTACGAGGCGCGCCAGGCCATCCACCGCATCCTGCACGGTGCGGACGATAGGCTGCTGGTGGTGATTGGGCCATGCTCCATTCATGACGTTGACGCGGCGCTGGAATACGCGGCGAAGCTGAAGACCGAAGCGGATCGGCTCGCCGCCGACCTGCTGGTGGTGATGCGCGTGTATTTCGAAAAGCCACGCACCACGGTGGGCTGGAAGGGCCTCATCAATGATCCGCATCTGGACGGCAGCTTCGACATTAACCAGGGCTTGCGCGTGGCGCGCCATCTGCTCGTTGAAGTCAATGAAATGGGCCTTCCGGCCGGCACCGAATTCCTCGACATGATCACGCCGCAATACATTGCCGATCTGGTGAGCTGGGGCGCCATCGGCGCGCGCACCACCGAGTCGCAGGTGCATCGCGAGTTGGCATCAGGGCTATCCTGTCCTGTGGGTTTTAAGAACGGGACCGACGGCAATATCAAAATTGCCATCGACGCCATCCGCACCTCGCAGCATCCGCATCATTTTCTCTCCGTCACCAAGGCCGGCCATTCGGCCATCGTTTCCACCAATGGCAACGAGGATAGTCACGTCATTCTGCGCGGTGGCAAGGAAGCGAATTACGATGCGGTCAGTGTCGAACGCGCCTGCGAAGAGCTGGGCGATGCCGGCCTGGCATCACGCCTGATGATCGATTTTTCCCACGCCAACAGCCGCAAGGACTACAAGCGCCAGATGGAAGTCGCGCGTGATGTGGCGGGGCAGATGGCGGGCGGCGACGACCGCATCTTCGGCGTGATGGTCGAATCACACCTCAAGGAAGGCCGCCAGGATCTCGTGCCGAGCAAGCCGCTGGCGCATGGCGTGAGCATTACCGACGCCTGTCTCGGCTGGGAAGATTCCGTAGTGTTGCTCGACATCCTGGCGCAAGCGGTGCGTGATCGTCGCTTGGCGCTGCTCGACAAGGAATAAGTGCAGTGTGAGTGACGAGACTGACTGCATCTTGATTCGTCAGCGACACGGCGTGAATCCTTATTTCTTGTCATCATTACTTGCAGTAGCTACTTTGACGCCAGCCGCAGCAACATCGGCGGTGGCCCCGACAACAGCAGCGCCAACTTTGACTGTAGTCGCTGCTACGGTAACGGCAGCATCAACAACCGCCACGACAGCACAACCGGCACAGCCGAGCGTAATGAGCAGGCCAGGGATGAAGTAGCGCATCACGCGGATAGCGCATCAGCAAGCGCACGAAGCAAAGCAGCCCCGTCGCCATGCCAAGCGCTGCCATGCATGCACGCGAGTGTTGTTGGGTTCGTCGAGGCAAGTCTCTCAAGCATCACACGTGCGTTCTTCGTATGTGAGAAGTAATCCATTCCGTGGCGGAAAGCCTCGCTCGGCCCAAGAATGTCCGACTCCGTGATGGGTGGAAGGTCAGCGCCTCCCTGCGTGAACAGGTCACCACATAGCAACGTGGCGGTGAGTTCTTCCGTCAAGAAGCCGCATTCCCAGGAGTGCGGCAAATGCGGCGTATCGAACCAGCGCACCGAGTGCTTGCCCAAATGGAGCAGTTCTCCATCGGCAAGCGCGCGAGGCGCCCTATCAGCAAGGTCACTAATCGACACCATGGCAGCAATCGTGCCGCACAGCGGTACGGACTGCAAAGCGACGGCAAGCCATTCATTGAGCGAGCCGCACTCGTCGGCTTCCACATGAGAAAAGGCAATGTGTCGAAGGCTCTCAACCGGTAAAACGTTTCCGACGGCTTCACGCACGAGGTGAAACATCTTTCGTGGGCCGGTGTGGAAAAGCAATGGCTCATCATCCTTGATGAGGTATTGATTGAAGGAGAACCCGCCTGCGCCTTCGATCACAACGGGCGTGTTGATGCGGTAGATTCCGTCAGCAACCTCATACACATTTGTCCCGGACTGACTGTTCGTAACAACCATCAGAATCTCCTTGCCGCCGATTGAATGGTAGTGTGGTTCAGTTGCCTGTCGCCCAACGCAGCGGTAGGAAACTGCGGTGATCTCCGCATCGTGCCGCGACCCGCCGCGAATTGGGGACAGACCACGATTTCTCAACGGTTCAGATCGTGGCTGCGCACGATCTAACCCTAATCGTTAGGGCTTAGTTGGCCAGGCAATTTGAACTTGCCGATGCTGCGTGACGCAATCGCGGAGATACAAATTGATGAGGCTTTGGTAGGGCACACCGGCCTCCTCGGCCATCATCTTGAAGTAGCCAATAACATCCTCAGATAACCGCATGGTTACGGATTTCTTGAGCTTCGACGCGTATGGATTCTTACGCGATTTCATTTTGGACAAATCGTATTCTGCTTTCATCTCTGGTCACCTCCGTAGAAAGCCTGCTCTCGCTTAGTGGCTTTCCTTGCTGAAATAATTCGGATCACGCTACCTACTTCACGTTCGCAGTGACAAACAAGAAGCAATCTCGCATCTACGCTCATGCCGAGCATCAAAAAGCGGTGCTCTGCCGTGGAATGCTCTTCATCGAAGAACTGCACTGCGAATTCATCGTAAAAGACCGACTGCGCCTCATCGAAAGAGACGCCATGTTTCTTGATGTTTGCCGCCGCCTTGACGGGATCCCATTCAAACTTAATCATACGTACAGTGTATGTACAATTTAGCAGATGTCAAGTAAGTCCTACGTTCAAGGTCAGGGGCGCTGCGCGGCTTTGTCGCGCAGTGGCGCCTCACCCGCACGAAAATCGGCCACCTTCTGGCGCTGGGAGTCAGCAAACGCACGGCGATCATGACGGGCGTCAGCAGCAAGAGCTACTGGCACCTGTCGCGGTCGAAGGCGACGCAGGTTGGGATGACGAACGATTGGTTGAAGGCGCAGGGGCTGGTGAGTATCCGTGACCTTTGGATGAAAGCGCATGGCTACGCATAAGGAATTCGTGTGCGCCCTGTTCATGAACCGCCCGGTGCGGACCCGCATGCCGGGCGGTGTGGGGAGGGCCGGTTAGAAGCCGGCCCTTACCCGATTAGGCCACAGCATACTGTTGCAGGACTGTTTGTTCTCGCTCTTCGGGTACGACGTGGAGGAGGACGGTGCTCTTGATCTCTACGGTGGAATGAAAAGCGTTGTTCTTGCAGTACCAAAGCGCTTCTTTCAGCGGTTCATCCGCATGCCAAGTGGTCATGACAAACCGCTCCTCCGGTATTTCCTTAAAGTCGAATGCCTCGATATTTGCCATGTCCACGGCGTCGTGCCATGCCTCGCAATGAGTACCCCATGCCATTAAATACAAGCAGTTCCCGCGGACCAACTCGTAGCAGACTGCCGCTCGAAACTGCGCGGACACGGGAGCCTCCGCTATGAGGAGGACCCGCGATACTTCACTTTGCCGCAGCGGAAGCCCTTGAATCTCTGGCTTGAGATGCAGGTAAATCGGAGGTTTGGACATGGGGCCTAACTTTGTTATCGGGCGACAGTTTTGCCGGACAACTCCCCGGCTTGCTGCATATCAACCCTGGGGTGATTGGCTGGAAAGCCGCTTGCAGATTGGTCCTTCAGAGCATGAACTGTACGTTCATGCGGCATTAAATAAATCATGAAAAGCGGCATGGTGTCTTTACCTCTTTGAAGTTGGCGAAAGCGCTCGATCAGTTGCGGGAGCGTATTCGCTATTTTCATAGCAGCATACGGACTGAAGACAGACGATCGAATGACATCGAGATTATCCCAAGCGGGTCTCCTTATCAAGGCCGCATCATCCGGACATCAGTGGTCAGGCTGGTGGCGAGCGCGGACGTGTTTAGTCGCCACGATTTTTCTGCCACAACACATCGCCGCAACCCGCTTGCCGATTGAGTTCGCGGCCGAGCACGAAGAGCAAATCCGATAATCGGTTGAGGTAGGTGCGCGTTGCTTCGCTGACGGCCTCGACGGCGGCGAGGCCAACCAGTTGCCGCTCGGTGCGGCGGCAGACGGCGCGGGCGAGATGCGCCAGCGCGGCGGCGCGTGTGCCGCCGGGCAGGATGAATTCTTTGAGTGGGCCGAGTTCCGCGTTGAGTGCGTCTATGGCCTGTTCCAGTTGCTCGCTGCGCTTTGCTGCCAGCAGCGTCGAGCCGGGTATCGCCATTTCGCCGCCGAGATCGAAAAGATCATGCTGGATGCCGGTAAGCAGCGCTCGTATTAAATCGGGCAGAGCTTCGGTGAGCAACAGGCCGATGACGCAATTGAGTTCATCCACCTCGCCCAGTGCGGCGATGCGTGGGCTGTCCTTGGTCACACGTGAGCCGTCGGCCAGGCCGGTGCTGCCATCGTCGCCGGTGCGCGTATAAATTTTCGAGAGTCGGTGTCCCATGGCGCGATGATAGCGCATGGGCCCAATGGCGTCAGTCCTGCTAATGCGTCAGCGCGATTTCCTCGGGCGCGGGCAGATGCGCGGCGAGTTCCGGATTTCTGTGGCGATACACGCGCACCGAGGCGACTACAAGCTGGTGGGTTTCCAGCGGCGAGAGTTGCGGGTAGGCTTCGCGCAACATGCGGAAGGCCAGCCGTTCGAGCGGCACGCCACCCCAGGTTTGCTTGGGATCGAGAAAGGGTGCGACGCGCTCGTAGGCCTCGTCGAACATCTGACGCAGCGCTGCATTCTGGCGGCGATCGACGGGTGGGGAATCTTCGTTCATGGTGGCCTCCTAGGCGCGGCGCTCAAGTCAGCTATAACGACAGTGGCGGAAAATACTGAAGCCCTTGCTACGATGAGCCCTATGCAACTTAGTGCTGACCTTAATCCTGGCCTTAATCCCGGCCTTGCATCACGCGATTTGCTGCGTGGCCTGTTTGATGCGGCGGTCGCCGCAGCGGATCCGGCGCGCTGCTTGCCGCCTTATCTTCCCTTGCCACCTCGCGGCCGCACCTTGGTCGTGGGCGCCGGTAAAGCGGCGGCGGCGATGGCCTGCGCAGTGGAAGCGCACTGGCGCGGGCCGCTCTCTGGTCTGGTGGTCACGCGGTATGGGCACGGTCTTTCATGTCGTCATATCGAGGTGCTGCAAGCCGCGCATCCGGTGCCGGATGAAGCCGGGCGTGTGGCGGCGGCGCGCATGCTGGCGAGCGTGCAGGGGCTCACCGCCGATGACTTGGTGCTGGCGCTGCTTTCGGGCGGCGGTTCGGCTTTGATGGCCTTACCCGCGCCGGGCATTACGCTGTCCGACAAGCAGACGGTGAATCGCGCCCTGCTCAATTGCGGCGCCACCATCGCCGAGATGAACTGTGTGCGCAAACATCTCTCCGCCATTAAGGGCGGCCGCCTCGCCTTGGCGGCCTGGCCGGCTCGCATTGTGACGCTGGCGATATCCGATGTGCCGGGTGACGACCCAACGGTAATCGCCTCCGGCCCGACGCTGCCCGATCCCAGCACCGCCGCCCAGGCGCTGGCGCTGTTGCAACGCTATCGCATCGACGTCCCGCCCGCCGTGCGGCGCTTGCTAAGCTCGGCCGCAGGCGAAATGCCCAAGCCGGATGATCCACACTTTGCGCGCAACGAAGTTCACATTATTGCCACTGCGAAGCAGGCGCTCACGGCTGCGGCAGAGGTGGCGCGGCAGGCGGGTATCACACCTTTGATTCTGGGCGACGCCATCGAAGGCGAGGCGCGCGACGTCGCCAGGAATATGGCTGACTTGGCGCGGCGCTGCGCCGATGGAACGGGGCCTGTCGCGTCGCCTTGTGTCTTGCTTTCCGGCGGTGAGACGACGGTGACCTTACGCGGAAACGCGAGCGGTAGCGGGCGTGGCGGTCGCAACACAGAATTTCTCCTTGCCCTGGCGCTTGCTTTGAAGGGCCACGCCGGCATACACGCGATTGCTTGTGACACCGATGGCATCGATGGCACCGAGGACAACGCCGGCGCGCTCATTGCGCCTGATACCTTGGCTCGCGCCCAAGCCGTGAACCTAGACCTTGCCGCGAGGCTGGCCGACCACGATGCTTACAGCGTGTTCAAGGCGCTGGACGATCTGGTCGTTACCGGCCCCTCGCGCACCAACGTGAATGATTTCCGTGCGATTTTGATTCCGGGAAAATAGTGAAATCCGCCGCGGCGGCGCCCTGCATGTTAAATTCTCGGCTCGAATTATTTTGGCTCAAGATACAACATGGCGCTTACCGTAGACACCTGCGTCGCCCAGCATATCGGCGACCGAGAGGAGCAGCAGGACCGCGTGGCTTTACTACCGCATCCGACGCGGCGCGGCATGTTTCTCGCGGTGTTGGCCGATGGCATGGGCGGCCACACCGGCGGGGCGATGGCGGCGGAACAGGTGCTGCACAAGGCGGGCACCAGTTTCGATGTGTACGCGCCGGCTTCCGAAAGTGCGCAGGAGTTGCTGCGCGCCCTCGTCAATGAGGCGCATGTCGTTATCAAGCTGACGCGCTTCACCAGCGAGCAGGACCCACACAGTACGGCGTGTGTGCTGTTGTTCCAGCCTGGCCGCATCGACTGGGCGCATTGCGGCGATTCGCGCATTTATCACTTTCGTGGCGACCAACTGATTTCCAAGAGTTCGGATCATTCGTACGTGAATGAATTGGTGCGACTGGGGCGCATCACACCGGAAGAGGCCGAGCGCCATCCGCAAAAAAATGTGCTACTCGGTTGCCTGGGTTCCGAGCGCGAGCCGACTATCGATTTTGGCGAGGCGGTGCCACCGGTCGATCAGGATACGTTTCTGTTGTGTTCGGACGGCCTCTGGGCCTATTTTTCCGACGTGGAACTGGGCGGCGTGCTGTCCACGCATGCACCGCGCGCAGCGGCGGAAATACTCATTCAGCGCGCGCGCGAACGTGGCCACGGTAGTGGCGACAATTGCTCGCTGGCCATCATCAAGTTGATGGAAAAGACGGCGGAGAACAAGCCCTAGGACGGAAAAACGACTCACGCTTTTCCGTCCATTCATTTAGCGACCAAAAATCCCCTTGAGCAGGTTGAGTGGGTTGGCGCCGCCACCATTTTCGCCGCCCTCATCGCGGCCGCCACGTCCACCGCTGCGCTCATCGTCCATGCCCAGCATTGCCATGCCGGTTGATTTGACGCGCACGCGCACGGCCCATTCAGGCGCCCAGGTGGCGTCCGCTTTGGCCGGCTTGGGCGGGTGCGAAAGGTTGAGCTCGGGACCGTAGGCGATCATGCGTACCATAGCGCCCTGAGCGCCGGCGAAGATGCCCTGTGGTATGGCGCAACGCTGGGTGCTGGTCGGCAGGATGACTTTTTCACTGAGGAACTGCTTGATTTTCGCCGGCGGCAAATAGTCGATCAAGCCCCATCCCGGCTCAGGCACCTCGCTGGAACTCCAGATAATCATGTCGGTGCCGCCCTCGCCGCCGCTGCCCATGGCATTGAGGAAGTAGGCCTGCGCGTTGTCGATGGAAGACCAGGCCACCGTCACCGCAGACTTGGGATCGCCCGCCGTGGACATTTTCATGGGCGGCATGAAATCCTGGGCCGCGCTGATGGCAAAGCGCAGGGCCACAGGCACGCCTACGCCGGTGACGGCATGGTCGCCTTGCAAGGAACTTTCTTTGGGGACACGCTTGTTGTCGCGTTCATTGGGCCAAACGGCGCGGCCGGGCTGGTTCTTGGCGCCGCGATCAGCCGCCCAGCGGCCAGTCATGAAGCGGGCAAAATCTTCGACGTTGGCCTTCGAAAAGTCCACGATTTTCGGCTGGCCGGTGCGCACGGTTTCGCTACAGCCCCAGTAGAACAACAGCCGTCCCTTGGGCTTTTCGTACTCGCCAGATTCACTGCTGCTGCCGCTGGTGCGAGTCGCCACGACGGGAATCAGCGGCAGGCTCTGGCCCATATTCAAGATCGGCGGTATGGCATGGCTGCCTTCGGTGCCGGCGGGTTTGCTGCGCGTATAAAGTGCCGTATCCAGCCATTTGCCTGGCGCGCCACCCGGCATTTTGGTGGCGCCGAAGAAGCCACCCATCATGCCGCCCATGCCACCCTCGGGCATATCGTCCATGCCGGGTATAGACATGCTGTTGGTGGCGACGTCCATCCAGAACTGCGTCGTTGGTCCTTTACTTTGGGCTTGCGCGAGTGCGGTGGTAGCGCAAAGCAGCGCTGCGGCCAGGGGACGTAGCGGAAAACTTGGTGCGAGATTCATAGTGGCTCCGAAGAAGATTTCGAAAGTAAACAAACAAGGGGAAAATTATGGATGAAACTAAATGCCATAAATGGCGCGCGGTTCCTGCAAATCGGTGAGGATGCCATCGTCCCATAGACTGAACCAGAAGGTGGCGCCGCTTCCTGGCGAAGACTCGGCCCAGACGCGCCCGCCGTGGCGTTGTACCACGCGATGCACAATGGCTAAGCCGATGCCGTCGCCCTCGAACTCGCTAGGCGTATGCGCGCGCTGGAAAGGCGAGAATAGCTTGGTAGCGTGCTGCATGTCGAAACCTACGCCGTTGTCGCGCACGAAATAACAGAGCTTGCCGCCCTGCTCTTGAGCACCAAATTCCACGCGCGCATTGGGCGCATGGCGGCTGTACTTCCAGGCATTTTCGAGTAGGTTTTCCAGCGCTATGCGCATCAGCGAGGCATCTGCCTGAGCGTCGAGGCCCGGCGCAATAGTCAAGGTGATACGGCGCTCTGGTGTGCTCGCGTGCAGTCGCGCGAATATTTCTTCTGCCACCGCACTCAAGCGCAGCGGGGCAAGACGCATGGTGGCGCGGCCGATGCGTGAAAGCTTGAGCAAATCGTCCATCAGCCGGCCCATGCGCTCGCTGGCGGCGATGATGCGACGCAAATGATCGTGCCGGCTTTCATCGAGAATGTCCGCGCACTCTTCCATCAATATGCGGGCGAATCCGTCTAGCGCGCGTAGCGGCGCGCGCAAATCGTGCGACACCGAATAGCAGAAGGATTCCATCTCTCGCGTGGCGATGTCGAGTTGCGTCGTGCGGCGGCGCACGCGACTTTGCAGTTCGGTGTTGGCGCGCAGCACTTCGTCGCCGGCGCGCTGGCGTGACACGGCCAACGCCACCTGATCGGCCACAATTTGGGCGATGTGGATTTCTTCAGGCGAGAAATTGTGTTCGCTTTCGAAGCAGAGCGCGATAAACCCCAGCAGCCGGCCCTGATGGGAGATGGGCACCAATGCCATCGAGGCGATGCCTTCCACACGCATGACTGGAAGCAGGTCGGCGAACGCCGGTTCGGTCTCGGGGTGGGTGACGAATAGTGGCTGTGCATTTTGCTCATCGATCGCCCACGGCACATGGCCCTCTGTCGCCTCGCGGCAGTTTTCCGAAAGACCATTCCAGGCGACAAAGCGCAAGGCTTGATGTGCGTCGTAGAGCTGGATCGCCGCACGCTCGGCGCCGGTGGCCAGTTGCGTGGCCTGTAGCGCCTCGGCATAAATTGGTTCCAGAGTAAGACTGTGATTAATGACTTCGGCGAGCTTGTGCAAGGCGCGCAGTTCTTCGATCTGACGCTGGAGCTGTGCCTTGTGTAGCTTCTCTTCGGTAATGTCGCGGGCGACGGCAAGATAGGCGGGCTGTCCGCTGAAACTGATTTTTGCCCCGGTGCCTTCAATGGCCACAGTGCGTCCGTCCAGGGTGCGCAGCGTGAATTCCGTGGGCGTCAGGGGCCGCCCTTTGGCGGAGAGAGCGAGCCGCTGCTGCATCTTCGCCAAGTCGTCGGCCGTGTGGTAATCCGTGAAGGGCCGCTCGGCCAATTGCGCAACATTGACGGCGCCAATCAAATCCAGCGCGTGGCGATTGCCGAAGACATAGCGATCGTCTTGAAGCACGAAAATCGGGCTCGGCGCCAGATCGAACAAAGTGCGGTAGCGCTCTTCGCTCTCGCGGATCTCTAGAGCTTGCCGTTCGACAGTTTCCAGCTTGTCGAGGGCCAGTGCCAGCGTGCTGGCAAAGTTGGTGGCGAGTAATTCGTCACCATCGGAAAAGAGTGTGCCATCCAGTTTGTCGGCGATGTAAATGCGGCCGCAGCTTTGGCCGCGCCGTGAGATAGGCACGGAGAGGAGACTACCCAACAGCGGCTGGTCGGGCAGATCGCGGCCGTAGCGTGGATGCAGGGCGAGGTCGTCGATGCGTAGATTGCCCGTGTGGTCGAACGCGGCGTCGAGCAGTGCTGCGCCACCGGCGCTTCGGCCAACATCCATGACGGATTCTGCGGTCACACCGCAACAGGCCAGAGAACGCACGGAGTGGGCCTCATTGAGCACGATGAGCGCAGCGTGCCGCACAGCCAGCAGTCCGACCAGGGCGTCGACAGCTGTTTGCAATAACTCGAGCTCGTCGCAACCGTGCATGGCCGCATCGCTGATGCGTTGCGCAGCCGCCAACAAAGCCGCGAGTGGATCACGCGCATGAAGCTGCGCGTCGTGCGGGCGTGCGAACGGCGCTTCGTGCGCGCTGATGCGCATGGCGTCGCAACGGCGCCGCGCCTGCGACGCCGCGCCTGCATCTTGCGGAAGGTCGGTCACCCCTTTTGGTCCTTCGCGTGTTGTTATGGCGAACGGTACGACGACCATTCGCTTTGAGGAAAGCGGGATTTTAAGCCTTTGGCGAAGACGTGGTGATGAATCTCGATGCCTATGGCCTATTTTAGCTGGCGGCGTCGCCAGAAAATCGCAGCCATCACTAGAGCTATTCCACCCATCATACTGAGCGCAATGGAGAAGCCGTCCAGCGACTCGAGCAAGGGCATGTGCCTGAAGTTCATGCCGAAAATCCCGGCGATGAGCGCCGCCGGCAAGAACATGGTGGTGACCATGGTGAGGATGCGCACTTCCGCGTTGAGGCGGTTGGAAATGCTGGAAAGATAAATGTCCAGCATGCCGGCGAGCAGGTCGCGTATCGCTTCCAGCGATTCGATGACATGCACAGTGTGGTCGTAGACGTCGCGCAGATAAGGCTGCGTGGCAGGCTGGAAAAAGCGCGGGTCGGCGCGGGTCAGCGTGTTGATGACTTCGCGCAACGGCCATACGGCGCGGCGCAGGTTCAGCGTTTCACGCTTGAACTGGTGGATGATTTTGAGCAGTTCCGGCGTGGCCTTCTGCAACAGCGTGTCTTCCAGCTCTTCAGTGCGCTCGGTGATTTGTTCCAGCACGACGAAGTAGCGGTCGACCAGGCTGTCCAGCAATTCGTAGGCGAGGTAATCCGCGCCGAGCTTTCTGATTTGTCCTTTGTCGCCGCGCAGCCGCTCGCGGATGGGGTCGAAAGAGCCGCTCGGGCGCTCCTGAAAGGTGAGCACGAAGTTCTTGCCGAGGACGATACTCACCTGATCCGAGTTAACGCTGAACGTTTCTTTGTTGTACTCGAAAAAGCGGGCGACGAGGAACAGATAGTCACCGTAGTCGTCCACCTTGGGCCGCTGGTCAGTGTTGAGTATGTCCTCCAGCACCAGCGGGTGCAGCTTGAAGCGGCGGCCGACTTCGGCCATCACCTCCGGTTCGTGCAGACCATATACATTGAGCCACAACACGCCGCCACCAGCCTGGTGCGCCCGCGATTCGGCGATGGAGGTGAAACACATTTCCTTCAGTTCGGCGGCGTCGTACTCGATCAGCGTGATCACGGAGTGTTCTATCTTCTGCTCGCCGACATGCACCAGTGCGCCGGGCGCCAAACCGGTTTTCTGCGAACGCAGCTTGTGCGACTTCTTCATGCGGGACTTCTCCGGGAATCGGCTATTCATAGAGCGGGGATTTAAGTATGATGGCTTCTAAAATGGTGGGGCGGCAACACATCATAGAACAACGCGGGATACACACACAAAAAATGCGAGCGGGAGAAGCAGAATGCCTCTGATGATAGGTGTGCCTAAAGAAACCGCAGCCGGCGAGAAGCGCGTTGCGACTGTGCCCGAGGTGGTGGAAAAGCTCATCAAGCTGGGCTTTACGGTCGCCGTCGAATCTGGCGCCGGCGATGCAGCGAATTTCAGCGACGAGACTTATCGCACGGCGGGTGCGCAAATCGTCGACAACGCCGCCACGCTGTGGGCCACGTCCGACATCGTCTTCAAGGTACGTGGGCCTTCCGTGGCAGAAGTCGGCCTCCTGCGCGAGGGCGGCACGCTGGTGAGCTTTATCTGGCCGGCGCAAAACCCCGAAATGTTGCAACAACTGGCGGCGCGGAAAGCCACCGTGCTGGCCATGGACAGCGTGCCGCGCATTTCGCGCGCGCAAAAGTTGGACGCGCTGAGTTCCATGGCCAACATCGCCGGTTATCGCGCCGTCATTGAGGCGGCGCATGCATTCGGCCGCTTCTTCACCGGCCAGATCACCGCCGCCGGCAAAGTGCCGCCAGCCAAGGTTTTCATTATCGGCGCCGGTGTGGCAGGGCTGGCGGCCATCGGCGCTGCCGCCGGCTTGGGCGCCGTGGTGCGCGCCAACGATACGCGGCCGGAAGTGGGCGATCAGGTCAAGTCCATGGGTGGTGAGTTTGTCCCAGTCGATTATCAGGAAGAAGGCGCCGGCGTCGGTGGTTATGCCAAAGTAATGAGCGAAGGTTTCCAGAAGGCCCAGCTCGCTACCTTCGCCAAGCAGGCCAAGGAAGTCGACATCATCATCACCACCGCGCTGATACCCGGCCGGCCGGCGCCCAAGCTGATCACCGCCGAGATGGTGCGGTCGATGAAGCCGGGCAGCGTCATCGTCGACATGGCGGCCGAGCAGGGCGGCAATTGCGAACTCACCGAACCCGGCCAGTTGGTCGTCAAACACGGCGTCACCATCATCGGCTATACCGATTTGCCGAGCCGTCTCTCCAAGCAGTCGAGTACGCTGTATGCGACCAACCTGTTCCGTCTGGCTGAAGAGTTGTGCAAGACCAAGGACGGCGTCATCAACGTCAATATGGATGACGAAGTGCTGCGTGGCACGACGGTGGTCAAGGAAGGCGCGATCACCTGGCCACCACCGGCGCCCAAACTTTCTGCGGTGCCGCCCGCCGTCAAGCCAGCCACGACCGCACCCGCCGCCAAGGCTAAAGGCCACGGCAAGGGTGGCGAACCAGCCTCGGCGAGCAGCATAGCGATCCGCTTCGGTGTGGCGACATTGTTGTTCGGCTTGATCGGCTTCGGTGCGCCGGCGGCGTTTCTCTCGCACTTCACGGTTTTCGTGCTGGCCTGTTTCGTCGGTTACATGGTGGTCTGGAATGTCACGCCGGCCCTGCACACGCCATTGATGAGCGTCACCAACGCGATATCCAGCATCATCGCCATCGGCGCGCTGGTGCAAATTGCCCCGCCCCTGCTGACAGGGACGGAAGCGATCAGCCGGCCGGAAGACTGGATACGTTGGCTGGCCGTGGCGGGCATTGCTCTCACCGCGATCAATATGTTCGGCGGTTTCGCCGTCACCCGCCGCATGCTGGCGATGTTCAGAAAATAACGGAGCCATGATGTCCGAAAGCCTGACCACAGTCGCTTACATAGGCGCGACCATCCTTTTCATTCTGAGCCTTGGCGGTCTTTCCAATCCGGAAAGCTCACGGCGCGGCAATCTCTACGGCATGATCGGCATGACCATCGCCGTACTGGCCACAGTGTTCGGCCCGCACGTCACCGCATCCGGCATCGCCTGGATCGTCGCCGCCATGGTGGTGGGCGGCAGTATCGGCCTCTACGCCGCGCGCACCGTGAAGATGACGCAGATGCCCGAGCTGGTGGCGCTGATGCACAGCCTGGTCGGCCTCGCCGCCATGCTGGTCGGCTTCGCGAATTACATTGATCCCGCCGCCTCAGCGCATCTGGCGGGCGCGGAGAAGACTATCCACGAGGTGGAAATCTATATCGGTATCCTCATCGGCGCCGTCACCTTCTCAGGTTCGCTCATCGCCTTCGGCAAACTGTCGGGCAAAATCGGCGGCAAGCCGCTGCTGCTGCCCGCCCGGCACTGGCTTAATCTGGCTGGGCTCTTGGGGGTGATCTGGTTCGGGCGAGAATTCGTGCATGCGGCGTCGGTAACGGATGGCATGACGGCGCTGACCGTCATGACGATCATTGCGTTGCTGTTCGGCATCCACATGGTGATGGCCATCGGCGGCGCCGACATGCCGGTGGTGGTGTCCATGCTGAATAGCTATTCCGGCTGGGCGGCGGCGGCGACAGGCTTCATGCTCTCCAATGATCTGCTCATCGTTACCGGCGCGCTGGTGGGTTCCAGCGGCGCGATTCTCTCCTACATCATGTGCGCGGCGATGAACCGGCATTTCTTGAGCGTCATCGCCGGCGGTTTCGGCACCGGCGGCGGCACGCCGGCCAAAGCGGGCGACGCCGCGCAGCCGGCGGGCGAAGTAGTCGCAGTGAATGCGGCCGAGACCGCCGAACTGCTGCGCGAAGCCAAGAACGTCATCATCGTGCCCGGTTATGGCATGGCAGTGGCGCAGGCCCAGCACACGGTTTATGAGATCACCAAGCATCTGCGCGAGAAAGGCATCAACGTGCGCTTCGGCATCCACCCGGTGGCCGGCCGCATGCCCGGCCACATGAACGTGCTGCTCGCCGAAGCCAAGGTGCCCTACGACATCGTGTTCGAGATGGACGAACTCAACGAAGACTTTCCGCAGACCGATGTGGCCATGGTGATCGGCGCCAACGACATCGTAAACCCCGCCGCGCAAGACGACCCCACCAGCCCCATCGCCGGCATGCCGGTGCTGGAAGTCTGGAAAGCCAAGACCTCCATCGTCATGAAGCGCAGCATGGCCTCGGGCTATGCCGGCGTGGACAATCCGCTCTTCTACAAAGACAACAACCGCATGCTCTTCGGCGATGCGAAGAAGATGCTGGATGAAGTGCTGGTGGCGTTGAAGAGTTGAGTGGAAAGCGCTAAAAACTAACCGCCTCTCGCCCAAGCGCGCGCCTCAATGCCGAGGC
>Ga0335397_10003750_pt1 | contig 20224 bp, 19 predicted proteins | sample MAT04_FD_205740 | JGI IMG/M metagenome (GOLD analysis project Ga0335397, IMG submission 205740) | Freshwater microbial communities from Lake Fryxell liftoff mats and glacier meltwater in Antarctica - MAT-04 (spades assembly) (version 2) ... | reverse complement strand
GGGGCGCGAGCGCGGGTTCGGGTTGCGCCGGTCGCGCGTCGCGGGCGGCGGTCAGCGTCGCGGGCGGCGGTCAGCGTCGCGGGCGGCGGTCAGCGTCGCGGGGCGTGGACGCGCGGGCTGACGGCTGCGACGGAATGTCGTTCGGCCGCGGATTCGTGGGCTCTCGCGCGGCTCGGGGGTTGCGTCGGGCTCGCGAATGACTACACTCTCGCTCAATCAGAGATTCGAAGTCGGCAGCTGCTCCAACACCGATGCCCCCGCCTGTTCTCCGTCCCTCTCGGCAGTCCGTTCGCCGGTCCGCGCGCAGCGTGCGAGCGCGCTTGCCAGCGCAGCTCGAACTCGAGGGGGTCGCGCAGCTTCCGGTGAAGCGGCGTGGTCGTGGCGGCAAGCGCGCGGGCGCCGGGCGCAAGCGAGCGCCGGGCGTGCGGCCGTCGGTGCCGCATAGGCCGCGGCCGCTGCATCGCGGGGCGCATCCGGTGCTCGTCACGCTGCGCGCGCGGCCGGGGCTGCCTTCGCTTCGAAGCGAGCGCGTGAAGGCGATGCTCCGCGACGTGTTGCAGCGCCAGCGCGGGCGCCGCTACGCGAGGTCGTTCGAGGTCGTCGAGTTCACGATCCAGGAGGACCACCTGCACTTGATCGTCGAGGCCACGGGCATCGTCGAGACCGGGATGAGGGACGCGCCCGAGGCCCTGCGCGCCGGCGTCAGCGGCCTCGTCATCTCGTTCGCCAAGCAGCTCAACAAGCTCCTCGGCCGCCGTCGCGGCAAGGTCTGGGGCGATCGCTTCCACTCACGCGAGCTCGCGTCTCCGAGCGAGGTTCGCAACGCGCTCGTCTACGTGTTCCGCAACCTCGCGCGCCATGGCACGCACCTCCACGGCGACGGCAACGTCGATCAGCTCTCCTCCGCCCCGCGCTTCACCGGCTGGAGACGCCGCGTCTTCACCCTCCACGACGACGCCGACTCCTGGCCAGCACCACGCCTCCGAACGTGGCTCTTGCGGAGAGGGTGGTGGAGCCGAACCCGCCTCGGCCTCCTCGACCCCAACGAGGTCCGTCGCCGCGGCAAGTAGAGCCGGAGAGCGGAACCGGAGACCGCGCGACGGTGGTGACCGCGCCGCCCCCTGCCCTCTCGCCCGCCTTCCAGCGACGCGAACCGAACCGAACCGAACCGAACCGAACCGACGCGAAGCGAAGCGAAGCGAGTGCGCCCCTACTTCGCGGGCGGCGCGGCCTTCAGCGGCATCGGGACGTCGTGCGCGACGGTCGAGCCGTCGCCGAGCTGGCCGGACGCGTTCGCACCCCAGCAGCGGACCTCGCCCTCGGTCATGCGCACGCAGCCGCTGTCGCCGGCGACCGCGAGCTCCACGACGCTCATGAGCCCCTGCACCGGGAGCGGCTTCGAGCTCGGCTGCGACGTGCCGTTCACCAGCTGGTGCGCGCGATTGTCGCCCCAGCACGCGACCGTCTTGTTCCGGAGCCGCGCGCACGTGTGCGTCGCGCCGGCCTTCACCTCGGCGGCCGGGGGCAGGCCCTGCACGAGCGCAGGAACCCGCGAGTCGGTGGTCGTGCCGTCGCCGAGCTGGCCGAAGTCGTTCGCACCCCAGCACTGCACCGAGCCGTCCTCGAGCACGACGCAGGCGTGCTTGGCGCCCGCCGACATCCCCACCACCGCCGCGCCCGTCAGCACCGGCTGCTTCGCCGCGCTCTGGCCGCGGTCGTCCGCGCCCGAGCAACGCACCGCACGCGGCTCCGAGAACGCCGCGCACGCGAAGCCCACGCCCACGCTCAGCTGGGTGGCAGGCCCGCGGAACCCCTCCGGCAGCTGCGCCTCCGGAACGCCGTCGCCCCAGCAACGAACGCCGTCGGCCACGAGCGCGCACGTGCGCTCGCCGCCCGCCGCAATCGACGTCACCCCGGCGAGCGGAGCCCCGCTCGCGATCGCCGGGACCGACGGCGCGCTCAGCGACGACGTGAGGCCCGTGCCGAGCTGCCCGCGCGCGCCGTCACCCCAGCAGCGAACACCGCCGCCCGCGAGCGCGCAGGTGTGACGCGCGCCGATCGCCACGTCGGTCACGGCCCCGAGCAAGCCGGTCACGTCCACCGGGGACGGCAGCCCACGCGAGGTCGTCGTCCGATCGCCGAGCTGCCCCGCGCCGTTCTCGCCCCAGCATTCCAGCTCGAGCGAGGTCTTTTGCAGACTACACGCATGCGAAGGCCCGAGCCAGACGCGCGCCCGCGCCGGCGGCTTGTGACGCTTGCACCCGACCAGCGCGCCCGCGGCGAGCACCACGACCAGCGCCAGGCGGCGCACGGTCAGTGTGCCCCGACGGCCGGAAGCACCATCGGCGCCGCGTGGAGCACGCTCGCCATGATCACCTTCGCGACGTGCACGAAGATCACGATGCCGAGCACGTCGACGAGGCTCGCGATGAAGGGAGTCGAGCTCGTGGCCGGGTCGAGCCCGAGACGCTTCAGCAGGATCGGCAGCATCGCGCCCACGGTGCAGCCCGTCATCACGATGCCGACCAGCGTGATCGCGACCGTCAGCGCGAAGTCGACGTGCTGCTCGGGATACATCAGCACGCGCAGGAATCCGACGCCCGCGAGCCCGAGGCCGAGCACGAGCCCCATGCCGGCCTCGCGGACGAGGATGCGCCACCAGTCGCGCAGCTTGATCTCACCGACGGCCATGCCGCGGATGACGAGCGTCGACGACTGCGACCCCGAGTTGCCTCCCGCGGAGATGAGCAGCGGCACGTAGTACGCCGCGCCGTGGATCGCCTCGAAGACCGGGTCGTAGTGGCGGAGCGCCGTCTGCGTGAAGAACTCGCCGAAGAAGAGGACGAACAGCCAGACGCCGCGCTTCTTGATGAACGTGAGGAAGCTCGTGCGAAAATACGGCATGTCGAGCGGCTCGAGACCGCCGAGCTTCTGCACGTCTTCCGTCTGCTCGAGCGTGAGGACGTCGATGATGTCGTCGATCGTGACGACCCCGAGGATCTGCCCGTTCCCGTCGACGACGGGCATGACGTTGAGGTCGTACTTCGCCATCTTCCGGGCGACCTCCTCCTGGTCCTCCTCGGGCTTCACGCTGATCACGTTCGTGCGCAGGATGTCCAGGAGCGGCGCGTACGACTTCGCGAGCAGGAGATCGCGGAGCGACGCGATGCCGACGAGCTTGTCGCCCGTCTCGAGCGCGTAGACGTTGTAGATGTTCTCGGAGTGGTTCTCGGCGTGCGCGCGCACGGCCTCGATCGCCGCCGCGACCGTCACGTCGGGGACGACGTTCACGTACGCGGTCGTCATCAGGTGACCGGCGCTCGTGGCGGGCCACTTCTCGAGCTCGCGGACGTCCTCCGCGCCCTCGGGGTCGATGTGCTCGAGGTGATCGAGGATGGCGTCGCCCATCGCCTCGGGCAGGACGCTGAAGAGGTCGGCGCGATCGTCGGGCGCCATCTCGCTCGCGATCTGCGCCACGCTCTCGGGCGGCATCAGCTCGGCGATCTCTTCCTGCTCGTCTCCCTCGAGGCGCTCGAAGATCGGCGCGGCGTCCTCGGCGGGCATGCGAGCGAGGAGCTCGGCGGCCTCGTCGGGGTCGAGCTCGCCGATGATGTCGGCGAGGTCCTCGGGGTGGATCTCCTCGAGCAGCACGCGCACCTGCTCCGGATCCTCCTTGAGGAGCTGCTTCAGATCGGGGCCGAGGAGCGACGCGAGGCGCATGAGAACCGTCGCACATTACCCAACCGTGCAGGGTTTCGCTACGATGCTAGGCATGCGCCGAGCGATCGTCACACTCATCGCCGGGGTCGCCTGTGTGGCCGCCTCGGTCGCCACGGTCGCCTGTTCGAGCTCGAGCTCGTCGACCCGCAGTGGCGGGACGGGCGACGACGGCGGGAGCAGCGGCACCACCGGCGAGGGCGGCACGGGTGACGGAGGCGGCGCCGACGCGGCCGAGGCGGTCGACGCGGGCCCCGTGAACGGCTGCAAGGCCTTCGACGACCGGACAGCGACCGGCGCGACCCGCACGATCACCTGGGGCTTCCCCATCGCCGCCGCGGACCGCTGCGTCGACATCAAGGTCGGTCAGTCGGTCACGTGGAGCGGCAACTTCACCCAGTATCGCGTCGGCGCCTCGGGCGGCGACAAGCCGAGCCCCATCGCCGCGTTCGACCCCGATGCGCCGACGCTGAAGTTCCCGAAGGCCGGGACGTACGGGTTCGAGTCGCCGGACGCCCCCGCGCTGGTCGGCGCGATCCGCGTCAGTCCGTAGGGCTCCGCCCCTCGCTTCGCGAGCCTCTCCGGGATGTGGACTTTCCGGCGTGATTCGCCTTCGGCGACGGCGCCGCAGACGGCGCCGATTTCACGCCTCGCGCGCGGTCACTTCGTGCCGTGGGCGTAGCCCCACTCGCGGAGGAGGCGCGCCATCTCCTCGGCGCCCTCGGGGTCGGCCTCGCGGGGGTCGGCGCCTTCGCCGGGCGCCGCTCCGCGCTCGCGCACGACGAAGAGGCCGACGTCACGCCGGGGATCGATCGAGGGCAGGAACGCGGAGCCCGCGACGAGGCGTGACTCGTCGCTCGCGATCCCCGCGCGGAGCTTCGGGGCGAGGAGGCCGTACGGCCCGCCGAACACGGCCTCGTCGGGCCAGGTCTGGTCGTCGAGATAGAGGTCCCAGGTCACGGGGGTCGCGGCCGGGTCGACGACGATGTCGAAGCCGACCGCCGATGCCGCGCTGGTGGTGAGGGCGAGCGTGGCGTGCTCGCCGGCGAGCTTGAACGAGTCGCGTCCGATCTCGACGGGGTCGATGGTGAACGAGGAGGCCTTGGTCTTCGCGTCGCCGATCGTGATCGAGCCCGAGACGCGGCGGGCTTGCGCGCCTCCGACGAAGCGGAGGCGGATCACCGGGGGCTTGCCGCTCCCCTCCTCGCCGCTGGCGGTGGCCGCCGAGGAGCCGACCACGGGCGCGTTCTTCAGAGCGGCGGTGAGGCGCGCGCGCATCTCGGCCACGACCTCGGGATGGGTGGCCGCGAGATCATGCCGCTCGCCGGGATCGGTGACGAGGTCGTAGAGCTCCTCGTTCGCGGTCGCGGTGTGGTCCTTCCACATCGTGGTGCGCGCGAGCCCCTCGCGGACGAGGAGCCGGTAGCGCCCGTGCATGATCCCTCGTGTTCCGCGGCCCTCGGTGACGACGACGCGCTCGTCGCTCTCCTTGACGCCCTTCGCGAGCGCGACCAGTGATCGCCCGCTGAACCGCGGGTGGGCCTCGAGCCCGAGCAGCTCCGTGATCGTCGGCGCGAGGTCGGTGTTGCGGACCCGAGCCTTCACGGCGCGATCGGCGGGCAACAGGCCGGGCGCGACGATGAGGATCGGAACGCGCGCGGTCTCCTCGTAGTTGCTGACGGCGTGATGGTAACGAATAGCCATGCGGTCGAGCGCGGAGGTGCCGCCGTGTGCCGACGACAGCGTCTCGCCGTGATCGGCCGTGACGACGACGATCGTGCGCTCGCGTAGCCCGGCCTCGGTGAGCGACTGCATGAGGACGCCGATGGCCTCGTCGTCCTTCGCGGCCTCGGCCATGTAGAGCCGCGCGATCTTGTCCGAGGGCCCGGCGGGAGGCGGCGGGACGCGCTCGAGCAGCGCGTCGGGCGGGTCGTAGGGCTCGTGCGGCGAGTTGTAGTTCACGAACATGAAGAAGCGCGTGTCGCGGTTGTCCTTGATCCACGCGGTCGCGCCGCGCGTGATCTCGAGCGTGTCGCGCGTGCGATAGCGATGGTCGGTGACACGCTCGAAGCCCATCTCGACGCCGACGGGCGCATAGCCGACCATGAAGTAGTTGTTCACGAACGCCTGCGTCGAGACGCCGTGGCGCCGCGCGAGGAGCGGCAGGAGCGGCGGGTCGGACGCGTAGAAGCGCGCGGTGTCCGAGGCGAAGAGCGTCCACCTCTCCGTGTCGAGGCCGAGCTCGCTCGAGCGAGCGCCGGCGAGCATGGAGAGCGTCCCGGGGCGGGTCCACGAGCCGCCCGAGTACGCGCTGGTGAAGCGCACGCCACGCCTCGCGAGATCGTCGATGGCGGGCGTGAGCCCGGGCACCCTGGGGAGCAGCGCGTCGAGCGGCGCATTTTCCGCGGCGAGCTTCGCGGCGTCCTCCGTGTCGTCGTGGAAGCTCGCGATCACGTCGGGCCGCAGCGCATCGACGACGATCCAGAGCACGTTGTAAGGCACGCGCGGCACGGTGCGCGCGAGGAGCGTCGGCGAGCCCCAGAGGGCGACACCGATCCCGGGCGTCGTGAGCATCTCCTCCTTCGCCGCGCCGCCGTCGCCCTCGGCGGCGATGCGCGCGGCGCGAGAGCCTCCCTCGATGCCGGCGTCGAGCTCGGCGCGTCGTGCCTCGCGCGCCACCTTCGCCGCCGCTTGCCGCTCCTCGGCGATCGCCTGCACCGTCTCGGTCGAGAGTCGGAGGGCGACCGTCTGTCCGGCGAACCCCTCGAGCCCGCAGCTCGCGTCGGTCCAGCGCCGCGCGCCCGCGGGGCCGAGGCGATGCCGGTACACCTCGTGCGCCGCGCCCTTCGCGTCGACGACGGTGATGACGAAGCTCGTCGTCTCGTACGTCGTGTTGAGCGTGCCCTCGGAGAACGTGAGCTTCGCTCCCTGCGGAACGGTCACCTCGAAGGTGAAGGTCGAGGGCGGCGTCGCGACGAGCGCATCGCGCTGCTCGTAGCTGCCCTCGTTCAGGTTCCAGACCTTCGCGTCGGGGGTCCAGGCCTTGCCGGCGCCGGCGGGTGCGGACCACTGCGTCTCGATCGCGCTCGTGCGGAGCGCGACGGTGGACACGAAGCGCGCGTTGTCGCCCGCGGTCGCGAACCAGGCCGGGCGCATCTTGCGCCAGTGCGCGCCGAGGAGCTCCTGCCCCATCGCCGCGTTCGGCACCTCCGCCCGCGCCCCGCCCACCACCTCGACGAGCCGAAGCGCCACCTCGTAGCCCTGTCCGCCCACCATCGTGGGCGTGGGCGTGAACGTGGGCGTGGACGCCTCTCGCTCCCCCGCGTCGAGCTCGTCGGCGCGCGGCGGAGGCGTCGCGCCCTCCGCGCCGCCGCCGAAGCGCCAGGCGAGCAGGCACGCCGCGCCCGCGACGAGCACGACGGCGAGCCGCCCCGCGAGCATCCGCGCGCGCGCCATCATGGGCGCGCACCAGACAGCAGAGGGCGCGGCACGAGGAAGCCGTCCTTCTGCTCCATGAGCGGGTCGCGGAGCATCCAGGCCCAGAGCTCGGTGCGGAGCCGCGTGACCTCGTCGGCGTAGGCGGCTGCGACGTCGTGGGTCTCACCAGGGTCGGCCGCGGTGTCGAACAGTATGTACTTTACACCCTTGCGGGTGGGCACGTAGACGAGCTTCCAGCGCTCGTCGCGCACCATGCGATGGCGCGCCATGCGCGTGACCGCGAGCAGCTCGCGCCGCTGGACGATCTCCGCGTTGTGCCGCGCGTCGAGCTCGGTGAGCGCCATGATCCCCGGGTAAGGCATGCGCATCTCGGGCGAGAGCCCGGGGATCTCCTCGGTGAACCAGAGCTCGGTCTCGGCGTAGGCGAAGCGCGGCTCGATCACGCCGCCCGTGAGCGACGCCGCGAGCGAGCGCCCGTCGAGGTCGGCGGGCTTCGGCACGCCGACCAGCTCGTACAGGGTCGGCGCGAGATCGACGTCGCGCGCGATGCGCTCGACGCGCACCCCGGCCTTCGCCCCACCACGCGGGTCGACGATGACGAGGGGCACGTGCGTCCCCTCGTCGCCGAACAGGTGGTCGCCGTGGCCCTGACCGTGTCCGTTCTCGTAGAGCGTCTCGCCGTGATCGGACGTGACGACGACGATCGTGTTCTCCGCGAGCCCCTCGCGCTCCAGCGACGCGAGGACACGCGCAGAGGCGGCATCGACCGCGCTCACCGCGCCGTCGTAGAGCGCGCGGATCTGCGTGATGTCGGCGGCGTCGGGCGGCGCGTCCTCCCCGAGCCCGACGGGCTTGTGATACTTGAACCGGCCGCGATACCCGGGGTCGGTGTACTTTGCATAGAATGGAGCGGGCGCCGCGTAAGGAAAGTGCGCGGTCGAGAAGAACACCGTGAGGAAGAACGGCCGGTCCTTCATCGCATGGAGCGCGGCGCCGACGTCGTCAGCGAGGAGCATCGGGTCGGCGGCATCGTTCAGCTCGCGCATGACCGGAAAGAGGCGACGGCCGAGCTGCGAGTGGAGGAGCGGCAACAACGGCGTCTCGCGCTCGAGCGCGCGCTGGCGAATGAGCTGCCGAAAATCGAACGACGGCGTGTCGACGCGCTCGAACCCGAGCTCGATGCGCCCGAAGATGTCGCCCGCGTAGTCGCTCACCACGCCGGTGGCGTAGCCGGCGGCCGCAAGCCGAGCGGGCATGGCGTCGAAGTCGTGCGCGCGCTCCTCCCAGGTGGGGAACATCGAGCGGATGCCGTGGTGATGCGAGTGCCGCCCGCCGAGGAGGCTGACCCATGACGGAAAGGTCCGCGGGATCGACACGTAGGCGCGATCGAACCGGGTCCCGCGAGCGGCGAGCCGCGAGAGCGTGGGCGCGACGCGAGGCTCGAGGTGATCGGCGCGCAGCGAATCGGCCGCGAGGATGAGAATGTTGGGCGGCCTCCCTGCCCCAGCCTTCACTCCCGACCCCGACCCCGACCCCGACCCCGACCCCGACCCCTGCGCCGCGCTGGCGGCGCGCGGCACGTCAATCGAGCGAAACGCCACCGCGCCGACGACCAGCACGATCGCCACCGGCGCGACCTTGCGTGCGACTCGCGCGACGAGCGCGCGCATCGGCCGCCGTGCGACGGCCGTCACCCGATGCGCGATCGCCACCACGCGCGCGGGCCGCATGTAGACGACCGCCAGCGCGACCGCCACCGCGATCACCCCGTGCGGCCCGAGCACGTCGGTCGCGAACACCTGCGTCGTCCGCGCGAGCCCGCCCTTGGCGTACCAGCGCGCCGCGTAGAGCTGCGGGCTGTCCGCCATGGCCCACAGCACGAAGGCCGAGTGGAGGCCGAGGCACACGAACGCGTTCTCGACAAACGCGCGCGCGTTGCTCCGCTGCGCGAGCTTCTTCGCCGGATACCGGACCCGCGTGAGCCCCTCGGCGACGAGCCCGATGACGAGACCGAGCGCGATCGCAGTCGCGACGATCCCGATCTTCATCCGCGTGAGCTCGGACGCGAACCGATGCGCGACGAAGCTCTCGACGGCCTCCGCTCGCCGCAGGTCCCCGAGATCTGCGTCGTCCCCACCGCCGCGCTGCCCGGCCCAGGCGGCGAGCCCGAGCACGACGAGCGCGCCCGCGAGCGGCGGCGCGATGACCACCGCGCGCACGGCGCGCGCGAGCCTGCTCATCCGCGGCGCCCGCGCTTCTCGTTGCGATCGGCGTTGCCCGCGTTCCCCACCCAGCCCTCGGTGGCGCGCGAGAGAGGCCGAGGCCCGGGGTCGCGAGGCTCGAACCTCGCGGAGAGATCGGCGACCGTGCGACCGAGCCGCGCGATCTCGACCTTGGGCCCGGAGCGCCAGCCCTCACCGCCGCCGCTCTTCGCGCGCTCGCAGAAGAACGTGCGACACCCGAACGGACGCGACGCATAGACGAGGCACTTGCCCTCGTCGGACAGGAGCGAGCACCTCCGCTCGTCCTCGCCGCGGTCGGTGACGGTCGGCAGCGACCGCCGCTTGGGCAGCCCGCCGCGCGAACGCACGGCGCGCTCGAGCTCGGCGACCTCGATGGCGGTCGGATACGGCTCGCGCCCCGTCACCCCGAAGCGGCAGCAGTCGGTGCTCGAGTCGCACGTCCAGCCGTCGAGCAAGCGATCGACCTCGGCGTAGACGGCGCGCAGCCCGTCGAGCTCGGTGCGACCGCGCTCGATCGCCTCGCCTCCGAAGGCGCCACCACGAGAGCTCTTCTTGTTCGGTCCGCGGCCCAAGGTTCGTCCTTACGCCTGCGCTCGGGTGAGATCAAATGACGCGACCATGCTTGCCCGTCGACCTGCGAATGAAACCCGATACTCTTCCCATCGTGGCGTCGCCAACGTCCCGCCCTCGGCTCAGGCCCATCGAGACGATCATCGTGCCCGACCGGCGGCTCGGCCGCGCGCTGATGCTCCGTGACACCCAGGGCGTGACGAGCTCGCACGTCGTGCTCCCCATGGAGCTCGTCCCGATCGTCGGGCGCTTCAACGGCCTGCACACCTGTGAGGAGATCGCGCGGCTCGCCTCGAACGAGACGGGCGAGAGCGTCGAGGTCGACCTCGTGGTCGAGGTCGCGACCGAGCTCGAGGAGGCGCTCTTCGTCGAGGGCGCGCCCTACCGTCGCGAGCGCGCGCGCATCGAGCGCGAGTTTGCCGATGCCGACGTGCGCCCGGCCTCGCATGCGGGCGGCGCGTATCACGGTGAGCCGGCCGCGCTCGCGAAGTACATCGACGGCGAGTGCTTCGGGCGCACGGGCGGCGCCAACGGCCTCGCGGCCGAGCCGGGTCGCCTGCTCGGCCTCGTCGCGCCGCACATCGATCCGTGGCGCGGCGCGCGCTGCTACGGCGAGGCGTACGGCGTGCTCGCGAAGGCGCTGCCGCCCGAGGCCGACACGTTCGTCATCTTCGGCACGTCGCATGCGCCGATGCGCGAGCCGTTCGCGCTCTGTCGCAAGGCGTTCGACACGCCGCTCGGCCGCCTCGAAGCCGACCTCGAGTCGATCGACGCGATCGCGAAGGCCTGCGACTTCGATCCGTACGCTGATCAGTTCAATCACAAGCGCGAGCACTCGCTCGAGTTCCAGGCGGTGTTCCTGCGTCACCTGCTCGGCGGGCGGAAGGCGCGCATCATCCCGGTCCTCGCCGGTCTCAACGACCAGCAGTCGAGCGGCGCGAGCCCGAGCAGCGCGCGTGCGGTCGAGCGCTTCCTCGATGCGGTGCGCAAGGTGGTCGACACGAAGAACGCGGTCGTCATCGCGGGCGCCGATCTCGCCCACGTCGGCCCGCGCTTCGGCGACGCGAAGCCGTTCGACGAGGGCGAGCGGCAAGCGTTGCACGAGACCGACCGCGAGTCGCTCGACCACGCGACGCGCGGCGACGCCGAGGCCTTCTGGAGGCACGTCTCGGGCGATCTCGAGACGCGCAGAGTCTGCGGGCTCGCGCCGATCTACTCGCTCCTCCGCACGCTCGCGCCGGGCACGCGCGGGCACCTCCGCCACTACGAACAGAACGTCGACCCCGACGAGGGCTCCATCGTGAGCCATGCCGCGCTAGGGTTCTACGGGTGATCCCGGCAACTCCTCCTTCGCGTGGTCCCGGCCAAGACGGCGGCAAGGCCAAGATCCTCCCGCGCTACGAGGACATCACGCAGGACGGCCGCCTCCAGCTGACGGCGCTGATGCCCGGGCTCGGCGCCTCGGTGTGGCGTGCGCTGCTCTCGCAGATCCCGGCGATCGAGACGTTCCGCGCGCAGGGCATCCTCCCGATCCTGCGGCGGCTCGTGCTGGTCGGTGAAGATCGCTCGGTCTCCGTGAACGTGCCCATCGAGTACACGGGCTCGTTCCGCTTCGCGCGCGAGAAGGGCGGCGAGCGTCTCTTCGCGAACATGTGGCTCGAGGCGCGAGCGCCGATCGGCTCGACGTTCGGGCCGGCTCCTTCGCCCGACGCGCCGAGCGAGCTCGTGGGGCGGGTCTTCGCCGAGCACGTGCTGACGCGTCCGTTCGCGTCGCCGGCGGAGCGCAAGGTGACGCGCCTCGATGCGCCGGGCGTCCCGGCCGTCCCCGAGGACGAGCACGAGCTCGAGACGGCCGAGGCGCTGATCGAGAGCGCGGGCGGCCCGCTCGAGCCGGCGGGCGACTTCGTGTTCGGCATGCTGCACACGGACTCGAACCAGCACGTCAACTCGCTCGTCTATCCGCGCGTGTTCGAGGAGGCCCTCGTGCGCAAGCTCGTGCAGGATGCACGCATCCCGGCCGCGCATGCGCTCATGGCCCGGTCGATCGAGCTGCGCTGGCGGCGGCCGTTCTTCGCGGGCGAGCGGGCGGAGCTCGGGCTGCGACTCGTAGAGCCCAGCGTGGGCGACGCCTTCAAGTGCGGGGCGATCGGCGCCTTCTCGAGCGGCGGCCCGAAGCCGAGCGCCGCGGTGAGATTGCTGCTTCGCTGAGTCTTCCGCGTGGGGCGTGGGTCCCATAGGCTGGTCAGCGGATGAGGTCGTGGTCGTGCGGAGCGTCGCTGCTGGTGCTCGTCGCGTGCGCGACGAAGCCCGCGGCGTCGCCGGAGCCGGCGTCGCCCGTCGTGGACACGAGCGCGCCGGCGGCGACGACGACGGCGCCGATGCCGGCGGTCTCGGCGGGGGCGATGCCTCCTCCGACGCCGAAGAAGGCGGGGTGTCTCGACTCGACGCGGGGCGTGAAGCACACGTTCGTGGGCAAGCTGGAGAAGCATCCGGACGGCTCGGGCGCGGTACGTGTTCGCCTGCCGAAGAAGGTGTGCTTCTCGGGGGGCCGGTTCAGCGCGGGCGATACGGACGAGATCATCCTCGACATCGACGACGCGCGCGCGAAGCCGCTGCTCACGAAGAAGGTGAAGGTCAGCGGTACGAGCCAGGACTTCGCGCCGCTCACGCAGCACGCGTACGTGATGCGCCTCGAGGTCACCTCGCTCGCGCTCGCGAAGTGAGCCGCGTAGGGGGCGTCGCGTTCGGCGCGCACCGGGCTTCGCGCTAGCGCGTAGCGCGTGGGGCTGCGCGAGGGTGCGCGGCGCCGTCGAAGCGTCGTTTTCGCCAGCAAATAGCGGTCGCGCCTGAGGCGCGCACGCCGGCACGGGCGCTGCAGAGGGTCATCATCTCATCGAGTGGTTGAACCACTTTCTTACCCGGAGCGACGCAGACCATGCAGGGCAGCCAGGGCCGCTACACCATCGACGACCTCGCGTCGGCGCTCCGGGCGCCACTCGCAGGAGCGGGTGCGCGTGCGCTGAGCGCGCGTCGCGCACTGTCGAGCTTCGCGATGCAGGACTGGCTGGTGGCGAGCTACATGCTCGTGCTCCTGGTCGGCGTCGTGCGAGGAGACGGCCCGCGGCGTGGGGCGGCGATCGCTTACGTGCTCGCCGACTGCGCGGTGTTCGTGGCGTGCATGGCGGTGGCGCGGAGCCGCGCGCTCCCGCGGCGGTTCAAGGTGGCGGGCGACGTGCTCTACCGGGTCGGCCTCATCGGCGCCGTGATCGGCTCGTTCCTCCAGCTGCATCTCATCTTGCCGACGGTGAGCGGGCGCATCTTCGACGCGTCGATCTACCGGCTCGATCTCGCGGTCTTCGGCTTCGAGCCGGCGATGAGCTGGGATCGCTTCGTCACCCCGGCGACGACCGAGTGGTTCGCGTTCTTCTACTACAGCTACTTCTTCATCCTCTGCGCGTACCTCCTGCCGATGGCGCTCTTCGAGCGGCGCATGCGTGTGCTGAGCGAGCTGTCGGTCGGCCTGCTCTTCGTGGTGTGCGTGGGCCACTCGCTCTATCTCGCGGTGCCGGGCCTCGGGCCGCATGCGTATCTGCGGGGCCAGTTCCAGCACGAGCTGTCGGGCGGGTTCTGGTGGCCGACGGTGAAGGCGGCGGTCGACTCGGTGGGCGGCGGCACGGGCGGCACGCGGACGGACATCTTCCCGAGCCTGCACACGGCCTGCCCGACGTTCCTGACGCTCTTCACGTTCCGTAACCGTGCGCAGCGTCCGTATCGCTACGTGTGGCCGGTGACGGCGTTCTTCACGTCGCAGATCATCCTCGCGACGATGTTCCTGCGGTGGCACTACCTGCTCGACGTGATCGCGGGGCTCACGCTGGCGACGGTCGCGTTCCTGGTGTCGCGTGCGGTGGTCCCGGCGGAGGCGCGCGCCCGCGTGGAGCTCGGGGCGGGCCCGGTGTGGCGCCCGCTCTTCGGCCGCGTGCGCCCCTAGCCCCTAGGTCGAGGTTGACCGACGCCGCTTCTGTAATATTCTGTCTATTACAATGGCAGCACGGAAGAAGGCGGCGACGAAGCGCGCAGGCCGGACGAAGAACGTCAGCGTCTCGCTCGACGGGGACGTCTTGAAGATGCTCCGCGCGCGGGCCGACTCCACTCATGCCGGCAACCTCTCCGCGGCCATCGCGGAGGCGGCCGAGGTGCTCCACCGCCAGGCCGCGCGTGATGCGGTCCTTGCGGAGCTCAACAGGGGGCGACCGCCCATCACCGACGAGGAGCGCGCCGCGGTCCAGGCGGAGCTCGAAGAGGGCTGGAGGCACGCACGCCGCCATCAGAGAAAGAAGCGCGCGGCGTGAAGCTGGGCGTCACCTTCGATACGGGCGCACTCATCGCGATCGAGCGCCGGAAGCAGCGTGCGCGGACCGTCTTCGAGACCCTCCGTGAGCAGGACGTAGTCATCACCGCGCCCCTTCCGGTCATCGGCGAGTGGTGGCGCGGGCGCACCGACTGGCGCGAGCAGATCCTCGCGTCAGTGCGAGTCGAGGAGCTCACGCTCGCGATGGTGAAGCTCGCCGGGGAGGCCCTCGCGAGCCTTCCCGCGCCCCCGTCGCGTCGAAGGCGAGAGGGCCCGGGATTCGTCGACGCGCTCGTGATGGCCTCTGCGGCCGCGAGAGGCGACGTCGTCTACACGGGCGACGTCGAAGACCTCGAGCGGCTCACGCCGTTCTTCCCCGACGTGCGCATCCTCTCGATGTAGCGGCCCCCCCCCGAGGCCGACGCGCGCTCACACGCGTTCGATGATCGTCGCGATGCCCTGACCGCCGCCGATGCACATGGTGATGAGGGCCGTCGCCTTGCCGGAGCGTTCGAGCTCGTCGACGGCGGTGCCGAGGAGCATGGCGCCGGTGGCGCCGAGGGGGTGCCCGAGGGCCATGGCGCCGCCGTTGACGTTGACGCGCTCGGGGTCGATGCCGAGCTTCTTGATGGTCTGGAGGACGACGACGGCGAAGGCCTCGTTGATCTCCCAGAGGTCGATGTCCTTCGCGTTCATGCCGGCCATGCGAAGGGCCTTCTCGCTGGCGGGCGCGGGCCCGGTGAGCATGAGAACCGGATCGCTCCCGACCGTCGCCATCGCGCGGATGCGCGCGCGGGGCTTCAGGTTGCGCGACTGCACGTACTTCTCCGACGCAATGACGACAGCGGCGGCGCCGTCGGCGAGGCCGCTCGAGTTACCTGCAGTATGCAGGTGATCGATCGCCTTGGTCTTCGGGTAGTGAAGGAGCGCGATCTGATCGAGCGTCTCGCCGTTCGGCCCGACCGGCGTGGCGCCCATCGCGATGAACGAGGGCCCGAGCTTGCCGAGCCCCTCGAGCGTGGTGTCGGCGCGGGGGTTCTCGTCGTGAGCGAGGGCGATCTTCCCGGTGGAGGGATCGGTCACGGCGAAGAGCGATTTGCCGAAGCGGTTCTCCTCGATCGCGCGCGCCGCGTTCTTCTGCGAGAGCAGCGCGAGGGCGTCGAGCTCTTCCCTCTTGTAGCCGTCCTGCGTGGCGATGAGGTCGGCGCTGATCCCCTGCGGCACCTGGAAGAAGCGTTCGCGGAGCCTGATGTTGCCGCCGTCGACGCCGCCGCCGTCGGAGCCCATGGGGGCGCGGGACATGCTCTCGACGCCGCCGGCGACCACGAGATCCATGGCGCCGGAGGCGACGCCCATGGCGGCGAAGTTGATGGCCTGGAGGCCGGAGCCGCAGAAGCGGTTCAGCGACACGGCGCTGATCTCGATGGGCCAGCCGGCGGCGAGCACGGTGTTGCGCGCGATGTTGGCGCCCTGCTCACCGGCCTGGGAGACGGCGCCGACGATGACGTCGTCGATCTCGTCGAGCGCGAGCGGCGTGCGGGTGGCGAGCGCGCCGAGGACCTGCGCGAGGAGCTCCTGCGGGTGGATGCCGGAGAGCGCGCCCTTGCCGGCCTTGCCGCGGCCGCGGGGGGTGCGGGCGGCGTCGAGGATGAAGCTTTTCATGATGGGTTCGATTCTCCGGTTAGCGACCGCGGGCTTCGTCGCCGCGGAGGACCATGCAGGTGCTGAAGACCTTGGCGACGAGGCTACCCTCTTCGTCCTCGACCTCGCACTCACGCGTGCGGTCGCCTTGGGATGGGCGTTCCAGATCGGCTTGAAGAACCATGGCGATCGGGGGTCCTGGGGGCGCGGATGACTTCGGTCATGGGTTCTTCTTGGGGTCGAGGGCGAAGCGGCCGAAGGCTCTGCAGGCTTTGATGACCTCATCGCTGAGATCGGTTCCGCGGGTGGCGCGGGCGAGGCCGAGGCCGCCGTACATGAGGGCGAAGAGGCCGATGGCGAGGTGGCGCTTGGAGAGTTCTTCGTTGGTGGGGAGCAAGGCGTTGAGCTCGAGGGCGAAGGCGTCGACCTGTTCGGCGAGGGCGCCCGCGTGCTCGGGGGCGGTGGTGGCGACCTCGCCGATGACGGCGGGGAATGGGCAGCCGCCCTCGCGGTCGTCGCGGTGGGCGGTGGAGAGGTAGCGTTTGAGGACGACCTCGGCGCGGTCCTGCTCGGGCTTGGCGTCGAGGCCGGAGAAGAGGCGAGCGCGCATCCGACCCGCGGTGAGGCGGAGGGCGTCGTCGACCATCGCCTCCTTGGAGGCGAAATGCGCGTAGAAGCCGCCGACGGTGAGCCCGGCGCCGCGCATGACATCGGCGATGCGCGCGCCGGCGATCCCGTTGGCGCGGAGGAGGCGTGCGGCGGACTCGAGGATGGTCGAGAGATCGATCGGCGATCTGGGCCGGACGTCGGGGCCATGAAGCGCAACGCGAGGTTGGCGGCTGCGGCCGTGGTGCTGTCGGTAGCGGGGCTGATGCTCTGGCGTTCGGGCGCGGAGGGGGGTGCGTGGGCCTCCCCTTCCCTGATCGCTCCGCAGGGCGTTGGTCCGTCGAACGCGGATGGGCCGAAGGTCGACATCGTGTTCGCGCTGGATACGACGAGCTCGATGGGTGGGATGATCGAGGGCGCGAAGGCGACCATCTGGGAGATTGCGCGGAAGGCGCAGGAGGGTAAGCCCGCGCCGCAGGTGCGGATCGGGTTGGTCGCGTACCGGGACCGCGGCGACGAGTACGTGACGAAGGTGCTCGACCTGACGGGCGACCTGGATCTCGTCTACGCGAAGCTGACGGAGCTGACGGCGAACGGCGGTGGGGATGGCCCGGAGCATGTGCTCAAGGGCCTGAACGACGCGGTGAACGAGGTGCACTGGTCGGCCGACAAGCGAGCGGTGAAGCTCGTGTACCTGGTGGGCGACGCCCCTCCGCACGAGGACTACGACGACGGCCTGACGCTGAACGGCGTTCTGGAAGATGCGCGTGTGAAGGGCGTGCGCGTGAGCGCGATCCGGTGCGGGACGGACGAGGTGACCCTGGCGAAGTGGACGATGATCGCGGGGCGGACGGACGGCGTGGTCTCGACGATCGCGCAGAACGGCGGCGTGCGAGCGGCGGTGGTGACGCCGTACGACGCGGAGCTGGCGCGTCTGAACGCGGAGCTGGCAAAGACGGAGATCCACTTCGGCTCGAGCGCGGAGCGAAGCGCGGCCGACGCGGTGGTGGCGGCGAACCTGGCGGCGCCCCCGGCCGCGCAGGCCGCGCGTGCGGGGTTCTATGCGGCGCAGGCGCATGGCAGCGGCGGCGCGACGAAGAACGATCTGGCGGCGGCGCCGATGCCGGTGGCGGCGGCGGTCGCGGCGGTGCCGACGGCGGCGCTCCCGGAGGAGATGCAGGCGATGAGCGCCGGCGAGAGGGAGAGGTTCGTGGAGAAGAAGCGCGCGGAGCGCGAGAGCGTGCTGGCGCAGATCAAGACGGCGAACGGCAAGCGGGACGCGGCGCTGAAGGCGGCGCCGAAAGCGGCGGCCGGAGCGGCGTTCGACGACAAGGTGCTCGACTCGCTGAAGAAGGCGGGCGCGGAGAGCTCGATCGTCTACTGAGTGATGCGGTGCGGCCGAGTGTGGTCCGTCCGAGGTGTGTGCACGCCTTCTCTAAGAGACACGAGCACAGAGGATCGCCGGCCACGCATGCGCACGGAGGGCGGGGATGTTGGCGCTCGAATTCCGACGCGAACGCGCCGCCGACCGCCAACGCGCGCTTGACCGCGGCCGGCGCCGTCCCGCCCGTCGACCATTCATACGTGTGCACCGCGCCGACGTTGTCGCGCACGAGGAGCGTCGCATGAGAGCCGTCCGCCACCGGCTCGCTCGGCTCCCACGTTCCATCCTTCTCGGCGAAGACGCCCGTCGACGCGAGATCGGCGGCGAGCTTCTCGACGCGAGCGACGGACCCGGGCTCCGACGGCACGGGCCGACCGGACGCTCTTCCTTCGACGCGACCGTCGGCGAACACAGTCACGCGAGTGAACCTGCCGGTGAGCCCGCCTCCGGCCCGGTAGTTGCTGAGCGCGCGCGGCGCGAGCTCCTCTCGGGGCGCTTGGGCATCGGGCGCCGGCTCAATCCGCGGCTTGCCGCAGGCGCTCAGCCCGGCCGTCAGCGCCATCGCGAGGGTCAGCGCTCGGACGACGACGTGACTCGAAGCATGAGGTGGCATCGGCGCGAGCCTAACAGCAGGACGCCAGCCAATCGTTGGCGGCCTGCGGGGCGTGGCGCTGATGAGGAGGCCCGCGACGGGCCCTCCCCGGCCGTTCGAGCCCGCGGGTCGGGACAAAGATGAGGTCGGGGTGAAAAACCCCCGTTGACCCGGGCGCCCCGGCCGGGCTATGAAGCCGAAACCACTCGCAAGGGAGTGGTGGCCGAAGGGTCATGCGGGAGTAACTCAGTGGTAGAGTGCCACCTTGCCAAGGTGGACGTCGAGGGTTCGAATCCCTTCTCCCGCTCTACGAAGAGCTCGAAATCGCGGCCGGTGTGACGAAGAGTCACCCGGCCCTTTTCGATCGCGCTCGTGGCCGCGGGTCGCGCGATGGCAGCAGGCCATGTTGACCGCTACGATGGATACTGAGGTCAGGATGCCCCCTTCACCTGCGCGCAAACCGCGTCCCACACCGCGAGCGGCCAAGGTCACCACTCGTCGTCCGACCGTTCGCGAGCCCGTCGTCATCTACGTGGCGAGCTCAATCGACGGGACGTCCTTTGCCCTCGATCCCGAGAGCCAAGAGCGCATCCGAAGCGCCTTCCCGGGCGTCGACCTCTCGACCCGACGGGTCTTCATCTCGCACGATACCCGCGAGGCCGCGAAGACGAGCATCAAGCGCTTTGAAGACCAGGTCGCGATCCTGTTGACCGGCGTTGATGCACGGCGATTGGCGAATCGCTTCGGCGCCGTATCGTTTCGCGATCCTAGCTCCGAGCGAGAGCTCCTCCGGTTAGCGTCACCGGCGTCGCCACTAGCGGCGCAGCGGCCGTAGCACCCGGCGCTCCAGCTGCGGCCGCCGCAAGAACGGCGAGCGGAGCCTGCACGCGAGCTCTCATCGGACTGGCGACCGGCCATTCGGCCGACCAGCAATCGAGGTACGCGGCCATCGAGTGGCCCCACGCCGTCGCGTCGGCAGCGGTGAAGAGGACCTTCATCGTCAGGTCGTCGCCCGCAGTTGCGTCGGCGAGTGGCGGACGACCGCGACGCCTGACGCCCGCCGGTGGTGTGAGCCGAAAGCGATTCAGGTGGTCGCTGCGGATCAGAATGAAGCGCCATGCGCGCGCAGGATCGACGTCGTCCCACCGCGTGAGCAACATGAAGTAGAGCTCGCTGCCGCCGGCCGGCAAGTTGAGCTGCCCTCTCGACAATCCGAATTGAACTGTCTTGTCGTTCCCTGCGCGTGTCCCCGTCCCGGCGGTCTTGACCTGCACGCGGCGCAACACGTTGTTCTCGGCCTCGACGACGAAGATGTCCTCACCGACGTCGACCGCGGGGATCGCGACGTTGTAGCCGCGCCACAAGAACTCGCTCATCGCGGCGAACTGGCCGGACATCCCCGTGTAGAGGTCTTGCGTCAATGGCGCTCCGGGCGCGACTCGCGCGCGCTTCTTCGCAGCGGTCTTCTTGGCCGCGCCCTTCCTGACCGCTGCCTTCTTCGTCGCCGCCTTCTTCGTCGCCACGGTCCGATGATGCTCGATTGCGTGTCGTACTACCAGTTCGTCAGCACCACGCTCGAGGCTTCGACCCGCATCCTCGCGCGTCGACGACGGTGAAGCACTCGGCTGCTTACTGTCGGCGCAGGCGTCGAAGACGAAGTCGCGACGTCGATCTCGCCCGAC
>Ga0335397_10003747_pt1 | contig 20224 bp, 25 predicted proteins | sample MAT04_FD_205740 | JGI IMG/M metagenome (GOLD analysis project Ga0335397, IMG submission 205740) | Freshwater microbial communities from Lake Fryxell liftoff mats and glacier meltwater in Antarctica - MAT-04 (spades assembly) (version 2) ... | reverse complement strand
TGACAACGTGTCGATCACTGTGAAGCTGATTGCCCCGATCGCCATGGAAGAAGGCCTGCGCTTTGCTATCCGTGAAGGTGGCAAGACCGTCGGCGCCGGTGTGGTTGCCAAGATTCTTGCGTAAATAGGGAACATCATGGCAACTAAACAAAAAATCCGTATCCGCCTGAAGGCGTTTGATTACAAGCTGATCGACCAGTCCGCTGCTGAGATTGTTGACACCGCCAAGCGTACCGGTGCTATTGTCAAGGGCCCCGTGCCTTTGCCGACACGCATGAAGCGTTTTGACATTCTGCGTTCTCCGCACGTCAACAAAACCAGTCGTGACCAGTTTGAGATTCGCACGCACCAGCGCTTGATGGACATCGTTGATCCGACCGACAAGACCGTTGATGCCCTGATGAAACTCGATCTGCCTGCAGGTGTGGACGTCGAAATCAAGTTGCAGTAAGCATTTGGCTGGCCGCTGCCAAAGTTTCGCTTGCGTTTAGGCGTAATCGAAGCATATAATCATCGGTTCTGCAAGCAGGCTCTGTAAAGAGATTTGCTTGCAGATTTTTATTAACCCTCTTTCACATCCAAACAGTCTCGCCAATTGAAGTGGGGCTGGTGAAGGTAATGGAGAAAACAATGAGTCTGAGCAATCACTTTGGATTGCTTGGTCGCAAGGTTGGCATGATGCGTCTGTTCACAGACGATGGGAACGCGATTCCTGTCACTGTGATTGATGTGTCCAACAATCGTGTGACTCAAGTCAAAACCCAAGAGAACGATGGCTATGTTGCTTTGCAAGTGACATTTGGTGCGAGAAAAGCTTCTCGTGTCAACAAGCCAGCCGCTGGGCACCTCGCTAAAGCGGGTGTTGAAGCCGGCGAATTGATCCGTGAATTCCGTGTGACGCCGCAAACTGCAGCGTCTTATCAGGCTGGTGCTGTTGTGCCCGCCTCGTCGGTATTTGCTGCAGGTCAAAAAGTCGACATTCAAGGTACCACGATCGGTAAAGGCTTCGCCGGTACCATCAAGCGTCACCACATGAGTTCGCAACGTGCCTCGCACGGTAACAGCCGTTCGCACAATGTGCCCGGCTCTATCGGTATGGCGCAAGATCCAGGTCGTGTTTTTCCAGGCAAGCGCATGACGGGTCATCTGGGTGATGATTTGGTTACAACGCAAAACCTCGATATCGTCCGTATCGACGAAGCACGCCAACTGCTGTTGATCAAGGGCGCTGTCCCTGGATCCGCCGGAGGTTTCGTGACTGTGCGTCCGGCTGTCAAGGCTAAATCCGCTGAAGCGAAAGGAGCGAACTGATGCAGCTCGAACTCCTGAATGATCTAGGTCAAGTGGCTTCCACCATGGATGTGCCTGAGACTGTGTTTGGTCGTGCTTATAACGAAGATTTGGTTCACCAGGTCGTGGTCGCTTTCCAGGCAAATGCTCGTCAAGGTACGCGCGCTCAGAAAGACCGTGAACAGGTTCGTCACTCAACCAAGAAGCCTTTTAAACAAAAGGGAACAGGTCGTGCTCGTGCCGGTATGACGTCTTCTCCGTTGTGGCGTGGCGGCGGTCGGATTTTCCCGAATATGCCTGATGAAAACTTTGCTCAGAAGATCAACAAGAAGATGTACCGCGCCGGTATGGCTTCCATCCTCTCGCAACTGGCTCGCGAAGGCCGCTTGGCGGTGGTTGATTCTCTGTCCGTTGATTCACCCAAGACCAAAGCGCTGGCAGCCAAGTTCAAGGCTATGAACCTTGACTCGGTGTTGGTCATTGCTGATGAGGTCGACGAAAACCTTTACCTCGCTTCGCGTAATCTGGTGAATGTGTTGGTGGTCGAACCCCGCTACGCTGACCCGGTTTCGCTAGTGCATTACCGCAAGGTGCTGGTCACCAAAGCGGCGATGGGTAAATTGCAGGAGATGTTCGCATGAGCCATGCTAATAACCCCAATCAAAAATTTGACGAAGGCCGTTTGATGCAGGTTCTGGTCGCTCCCATCGTGTCTGAAAAGGCCACGATGGTTGCTGAAAAGAGCAATGCAGTGACCTTCAAGGTGCTTCAAGACGCAACCAAGTATGAGATCAAGGCCGCAGTGGAATTGATGTTCAAGGTTGAAGTCAAGGGCGTGTCTGTGGTGAACACCAAGGGCAAGACCAAGCGTTTTGGCAAATCCATGGGTCGGCGTGACAACGTTCGCAAAGCCTATGTCATGCTCAAGCCTGGTCAAGAGCTGAACCTTGGCGGGGAGGTCGCGTAATCATGGCTGTTATTAAAATGAAACCTACTTCCCCAGGCCGTCGTGGCGTGGTGAAGATTTCGCGTGATCACCTGCACAAAGGCGCGCCGCATGCAGCTTTGTTGGAGCCTCAGTTCCAGCATGCTGGTCGTAACAACAACGGCCACATCACCACTCGCCATAAAGGTGGTGGTCATAAGCACCATTACCGCGTTGTGGACTTTTTGCGCAACAAGGATGGCATCGCTGCCAAGGTTGAGCGCATCGAGTACGACCCCAACAGGTCTGCGCACATCGCTTTGGTCTGCTACGCAGATGGCGAGCGTCGCTACATCATTGCACCTCGTGGTCTTGAGGTCGGCGGTTCCATCATGAGCGGTGCCGAAGCGCCGATTCGTGTTGGCAATACCTTGCCGATTCGCAATATTCCTGTGGGTTCAGTGGTGCATTGCATCGAATTGCAGGTTGGCAAAGGTGCTCAAGTGGTTCGGTCGGCGGGTGCATCGGCTACCTTGCTGGCACGTGAAGGCACTTACGCTCAGGTCCGTATGCGTTCAGGTGAGGTTCGCAAGATCCACATTGAATGCCGTGCAACCTTGGGTCAAGTCGCCAACGAAGAGCACAGTCTGCGTCAGCTCGGTAAAGCGGGTGTCAAGCGCTGGATGGGTATTCGCCCGACCGTTCGCGGTGTAGTGATGAATCCGGTAGACCACCCGCACGGTGGTGGCGAAGGCAAGACCGGAGAAGGCCGTCATCCAGTCGATCCTTGGGGTAATCTGACCAAGGGCTACCGTACCCGAAACAACAAGCGCACGCAGGTCATGATCGTGTCGCGTCGCAAGAAGTAAGGGGTAGGTTATGACTCGTTCTCTCAAAAAAGGTCCTTTTGTTGACCATCACCTGGTCGCCAAAACCGAAAAGGCTGTGGCAACCAAAGACAAAAAACCGATCAAGACCTGGTCGCGCCGTTCTATGGTCTTGCCGGATTTCATCGGTTTGACCATCGCTGTGCACAATGGCAAACAGCACGTGCCTGTATATATCACTGACCAAATGGTCGGCCATAAGTTGGGTGAGTTCGCTCTGACCCGTACTTTCAAGGGCCACCCTGCGGACAAAAAAGTGTCTAAGAAATAAGGAGGTGACCATGGAAACACGTGCAACCCTTCGTGGCGTTCGTTTGTCGGTTGACAAAGGTCGTCTGGTCGCGGATTTGATTCGCGGCAAAAAAGTGGATCAAGCTCTGAACATCTTGCAGTTCACGCAGAAAAAAGCTGCGGTGATCATTAAGAAGGTTCTGGAGTCTGCCATTGCCAACGCTGAACACAACGATGGCGCCGATATCGACGAGTTGAAGGTGAAAACCATCTACGTCGAGCAAGGTGCTTCGCTTAGGCGCTTCACGGCCCGCGCAAAAGGTCGTGGCAATCAAATCAGAAAACCCACGTGCCATGTGTACGTGACGGTTGGTAACTGAAAGAGGCCAGGAAGTTATGGGACAAAAAATCCATCCAACCGGCTTTCGGCTGTCGGTTAGCCGCAATTGGTCTTCGCGCTGGTACGCCAATGACCGCGATTTCGCGGGCATGCTGGCTGAAGACATCAAGGTACGCGAGTACCTGAAAGCCAAGCTGAAGAACGCTTCTGTTTCGCGCGTGCTGATCGAGCGTCCTGCTAAGAATGCCCGCATCACCATTTACTCGGCGCGTCCGGGTGTGGTGATCGGCAAAAAAGGCGAGGATATCGAGAACCTGAAGCGCGACCTCGGTCGTCAACTCGGCGTTCCCGTGGCGGTCAACATCGAGGAAGTGCGCAAGCCAGAAATCGATGCCAAGTTGATTGCCGACTCGATCACCCAGCAGCTTGAAAAGCGCATCATGTTCCGTAGGGCCATGAAGCGTGCGATGCAAAACGCCATGCGTCTGGGCGCCCTTGGCATCAAGATCATGTCGTCTGGCCGCTTGAACGGTATTGAAATTGCGCGTTGTGAGTGGTACCGCGAAGGTCGCGTGCCGCTTCACACACTGCGTGCAGACATCGACTACGGCACCTCTGAAGCCAAGACGACCTACGGCATCATTGGTGTCAAGGTCTGGGTCTACAAGGGTGACACCTTGGGTCGTAATGACCTGCCCACTGTCGAGACGCCGCGTCCTGATGACGAGCGTCGCCCACGTGGTCCGCGTCGTGATGACCGCCGTCCTGGTGCTGATCGCCCTGCTCCACGTGGCGCGCGTCGCCCAGTGGGTAGCAACGCGGCACCTGCAGATGGCAGTGACAAACCTGCTGAAGCTACCGGTGCTGACGCTAACAAACCCACCGTTCAGCGCGTCCGCAAGGTAGCCGCGCCAGCCGCTGCAGCAGCTGACGGTAAAGGAGAATAACTATGTTGCAACCCGCTCGTCGCAAGTACCGCAAAGAGCAAAAAGGCCGTAACACCGGCATCGCGACACGAGGTAGCTCAGTCGCATTCGGTGATTTTGGTTTGAAGTGTACTGATCGTGGTCGTTTGACTGCACGCCAAATCGAAGCTGCACGTCGTGCCATTTCCCGTCATGTCAAGCGCGGTGGTCGGATCTGGATCCGGGTGTTTCCCGATAAGCCGATCTCCCAAAAACCCGCTGAAGTGCGGATGGGTAACGGCAAGGGTAACCCGGAGTATTACGTGGCTGAAATTCAGCCTGGCAAGATCGTCTTTGAGATCGTCGGTGTGACTGAAGAGTTGGCTCGTGAAGCATTCCGTTTGGCTGCGGCCAAACTGCCTTTGCGCACCACCTTCGTGACCCGCATGATTGGTCAGTAATCAGGAGCAAATGATATGAAAACGACTGAATTACGGCAAAAAGACGTTGCGGGTCTGAAGGCGGAAGTTAAAGAGCTGCAGAGAGCGCACTTTGGACTTCGCATGCAGAAGGCTACGCAACAACTCAACAACACGGCCACGATCCGCACTGCGCGTCGTGACATCGCCCGCGCTAAGACCATTTTGGTTGAAAAGCTGGCGGCTGACCCATCCGCCAAATAAGGAGCGATAAATGACGGAAGCTAAAACATCCCTCAAGCGCACTCTGATCGGCAAGGTGGTCAGTGACAAGCGCGCCAAGACAGTAACGGTGCTCATCGAGCGCCGTGTCAAACACGAGTTGTATGGCAAGATTGTTGGCAAGTCCAGCAAGTACCACGCACACGACGAAAAGTGTGAGTTCAAATTGGGCGACATGATCGAGATCACTGAAAGCCGTCCGATTTCGAAGACAAAAAACTGGGTGGCAACACGCCTGGTGCAGAAGGCAGCGCTGGTTTAAGTGCCGACTTGCTGGGGTGAGCGATGCGTCGCTTACCTTGGTTTTCCTATAAAAAGGCCCACTTGTGGGCCTTTAGTCATGTAGGGAACTGACTGAATATCAGCACCTATTCACAGGTGTCTCCGTCGACATCAGCCAAGCCATTTCAGCGCGCCCACCATGATGCCCACGCTGACGCCGAGAACAACCAATGCTTTGATTCGGTCAGACGCGCGGTCGGCAGAGGACTGTGCAGGAAAATCGAGCAGCTTGTCGCCAGTCAGCATGGGTTTGAGTAGATTTTCCTTTTTCTTGAACCAATAGAACAGGATAGCGGTGACGTGCAGCGCGACAAGTGCCATCAGAACATATTGCCCGATGTCTTTATGGTACCAAGTGGCGGTGGAAACCCAATCTCCCGAAACCAGGTGGGCGAAGGGTCCGGTGGATGAAATCTCGTCGTCGCTAAACAAGCCTGACCCCCCTTGCAGCATCAATATGCCCAGCAAGGCATAGACCGACAGCGCGCCGACCGGGTTGTGTCCGACCCGGTGTTGTTGGTCGGTTTTGCCGCGCAGATACTTCAAAACCTCCTGCGGTGAATACAAAAATACGTTGAAGCGGGACCAATGGCCGCCCAGTCCTCCCCAGGCCAGTCTGAACAGCAGCAGAGTCAAAACAGCATAACCTAGCCGGAAGTGCCAGACCATAGCCGAGCCCCCCACATTTGCTGTGACCACCAGCGCGATCACGGCAACAGTCAACAACCAGTGAAACCAGCGTGTGGGGGCGTCCCAGACGCGAACTTTGTGCAGCATAGTCAACTCCAATTTAGGCTGCTGGCTCGGCGTGTTCCCAAAAGAACGTAAACTTTGCTAGCAGTCACTTCCAGTTTAACTATCAAAGGAATTTCATGAAAAAAACCACCGCCCTTACCCTAGCCGCCCTGGCTGCGACCTTTGTTGTACCCGCGTCTGCACAATTCGCCAAACCTGAAGATGCGGTGAAGTATCGTCAAAGCGCTTTCTTCGTGATGCAGCAGAACTTTGGGCGGGTCGCTGGAATGGCCGATGGCAAGATTCCTTTTGACGCCAAAGTTGCTGCCGAAAGCGCCGCTGTGGCGGAATACGTGAGCAAGCTTCCCTACGCGGCTTTTGGTCCTGGCACCAAGGTCGGTGACACCAAAGCCAAGGCCGAAATCTGGACCGATAGAGCCAAGTTTGATGATGGCGCGACCAAGATGCAGGCTGAGATGGTCAAACTCACTGCCGCCGCCAAAACGGGCAACCTGGACGCTATCAAGGTCGCAGTGAATGCCACCGGGAGCACTTGCAAGTCATGCCATGATGATTTCAAAGCCAAATAATTGAAGCTTCAGGGCTGCGCCGGGTTGCAATCAGATCTGGAACTGCAGCGCCGCAGTTACTATTCGGCTTTTATTCCGTTTAAAGGACTCTGCTATGGATCGTCGACGTTTTAACCAATGGTCGGTGGCGGGTCTTGTCAGCTCGGGCTTGGTATTCCATCGATCCAGTTATGCCCTGTCAATCGGCGATCTGACCAACACCCAGGCGTCCCAAGGAGTTAAGGCTGCGCTGGAGCAAGGTGCGCGCGCTGCGGTTGCCTCCCTAGGGCAGCCCGGCGGGTTTTTGGGAAATGACAAAGTACGCATTCCACTTCCGGGTTACCTTGACGATGCTGCCAGCCTCATGCGCAAGTTCGGACAGGGCAAAAGAATTGACGAACTGATCACCGCCATGAACCAGGCGGCTGAGGCTGCGGTGCCTCTGGCAAAGGATATGTTGATCAGTGCTGTCAAATCCATGAATGTGCAGGACGCGAAAGCTATTCTGAGCGGTGGCGAGACCTCGGTCACGCAGTTTTTCTCCGATAAAACCCGAGCTCCCCTCGGTGTCAAATTTTTGCCAGTGGTCACAAAGATAACTGCCCAAGTCAATCTGGCTGAAAAGTACAACCAGATCGCTGGCAAGGCTGCAGGCGTGGGCCTGCTCACGGGTGACGCGGTCAGCATTGAGCGCTATGTCACCACAGAGGCTCTGGATGGTTTGTACTTCATGATTGGCGAGGAAGAGAAGAAAATTCGGCACGACCCGGTGGGTACCGGAAGCGCATTGCTGCAAAAAGTGTTTGGTGCCTTGAAATAGACCGGTGGCAGCCCTGCCAAAAGTGATAATCGGGGTACACCGGGTTCCTAAAGACTTTATTCCATGACACATCTCACCCTTAGGGCGACAGCGCAGCTTCATGACTAATGGCATTTTCATCATTGCGCACGCCCCTTTGGCGAGCGCTTTGCGCCATTGCGTGTTGCACGTCTTCCCAGACGCAGCGAATGCCATAGCGGTGTTTGACGTTCAGCCAAATATGCCCACCGACGAAACCCTGGAGTCTGCCCGGCTGACGATGTCGATGCTCAACACCCCGCGCACCCTCATCCTGGCTGATCTGTTTGGTGCGACGCCCTGCAACATTGCCCAAAAGCTGGGTGACGGCGCCAATACCCGGCTAATCACGGGGGTCAATCTGCCCATGTTGATGCGCGCTGTGACTTACCGGCATGAGTCGATGGATGCGCTGGTGGCGCGGGTGCTGGCCGGTGGCACGCAGGGGGTGATGCAAGTGGCGGTCACCGCACCTCAGAATCAAAAACGAAAATCTCATGATCCAAGCGACCACGACTATCAACAATAAGTTGGGCTTGCACGCCCGCGCGTCCGCCAAATTGACCAAACTCGCTGGTGGTTTTCCGTGTGAGGTGTGGATGGCACGCGGTGACCGCCGCGTCAACGCCAAAAGTATCATGGGCGTGATGATGCTGGCCGCCGGTATGGGGGTTCAAGTGCAGGTAGAAACCAGTGGCGAGCGTGAGCAGGAGGCCATGGACGCGCTGCTGGCCCTGATCAACGACAAATTCGGCGAAGGCGAGTAGATGACCGAGGTTTTGCCGCCATGACTTTTTCCATTCACGGGCTGCCTGTTTCCCGAGGTATCGCCATCGGGCGCGCGGTATTGGTGGCGTCCAGTCGTCTGGATGTGGCGCACTACTTTATCGAGCCTTTACAAGTGGCGGCCGAGATCAACCGGGTCCGGGATGGCCGTGATGCCGTCATCGCCGAAATCCACCGGCTGCAGACCAGCATCTCCCAAATGGGTCCCAAAGACACACCGCATGAGCTGGCAGCCTTGCTGGAAGTGCACCTGATGCTGTTGCAGGACGAACAGTTGACGCAAGGCGTCAAGCACTGGATCAAAGACCGCCTTTACAACGCCGAATGGGCCCTGACCAGCCAGTTGGAAGTGGTGGGCCGACAGTTTGACGAGATGGAAGACGAGTACCTTCGCGAACGCAAGTCTGACTTGGAGCAGATCACCGAGCGGGTTCTGCGTGCCATGCGGGGTATTTCTTCGCCGCTGATCCAGCCCTTGGGGCGCGGCGCGCGCAAGCCTACCCAGCAGGACCTGCTGCTCGACGACACCATTGACGTGCCGCTGATTCTGGTGGCGCACGACCTGTCGCCAGCCGACATGCTGCAATTCAAGCAGAGCGTTTTCGCCGGCTTCATCACCGATGTGGGTGGCAAAACCTCGCATACGGCGATCGTCGCGCGCAGCCTGGACATTCCGGCGGTGGTGGGGGCGCGACTGTCAAGCCAGTTGATTCGCCAGGATGATTGGGTCATTGTCGACGGTGAGGCCGGTGTGGCGGTGGTTGACCCCTCGCCGATTATTTTGGCCGAATACGGTTTCAAGCAGCGACAAAACGAGCTGGCACGTGGCAAGCTGGCGCGCTTGTTGCACACACCAGCGGTCACGCTGGACGGGCAGAAAATAGAACTTCTTGCGAATATTGAAATGCCTGACGACGCTGCCAGCGCTATCCGGGCTGGGGCGGTAGGCGTCGGGCTGTTTCGCAGCGAATTTTTGTTCATGGGCCGCCACGGCAAGCTACCCAATGAAGACGAGCAGTACCAGGCCTACCGTCGCGCTGTGGAAGGCATGCAGGGCCTGCCGGTGACCATACGCACCGTGGACATTGGCGCAGACAAGCCACTGGACGACTCGGCTCGTGATGTCGGGCATCTGAACCCAGCGCTGGGTTTGCGTGCGATTCGTTGGAGCCTGTCAGAGCCGGCCATGTTCCTGACACAGTTGCGTGCCATTTTGCGGTCCGCAGCGCATGGCCAAGTGCATTTGCTGATCCCAATGCTGGTGCACGCCAGTGAAATCCGCCAGACCATGGCGCTGATCGACCATGCGCGGGTACAACTCGACAACCGCGGTTTGTCCTACGGCCCAGTGAAGATCGGCGCCATGATCGAGATTCCCGCCGCGGCGCTGACACTGCATGTGTTTCTGAAGTACTTCGACTTTTTGTCTATCGGCACCAATGACCTGATTCAGTACACGCTCGCGATTGACCGCGCTGATGAATCGGTTGCCCACCTCTACGACCCGTTGCACCCTGCTGTGCTGCGTTTGGTGGCCAGCACCATCACCGAGGGACAGGCCCAGGGCAAGCTGGTGAGTATCTGCGGTGAAATGGCGGGCGATATCAGTATGACCAAGCTGCTGCTGGGCATGGGTTTGCGCAGTTTCTCGATGCACCCAGCGCAGATTCTGGCGGTCAAACAGGAAATACTGCGCTCAGACACCGGCAAACTCAAGCCCTGGGCGCAAGCCGTTGTGGCAGACGACGAGCCCAACCGGCGCATCCTCGTGCGCCCTTGACCGCAGGCTGCGCCCCGACGCGCGGTTAAAACAGCCAGAACAGCAGCGGCATCAGTAGCGATGCCAGCACCACCTGCAGCCCCAGCGCCAGCCCTGCATAGGCGCCGGCATCGCTGTTAACTTGCAGCGCACGCGCGGCACCTATCCCGTGCGCTGCGGTGCCCAGGGCAAAACCGCGCGCCATCCAGCCCAGCGGGGTGGTGGGTATCTTCAGCCAGCCCAGCAACGCCTCGCTGCTCAGGGCGCCGACCATGCCGGTGACTACCGCAAACACGGCAGACAAAGCCGGGATGCCGCCAATCTTGTCGGCAATGCCCATGGCCACAGGTGCTGTCACGGATTTGGGTGCCAGCGACAGCAGCACATCGGAGGGCAGCCCAACCGCCCAGCCCAGCGCCAGGGCTGAGCCACTGGCGGCCACGCCACCCACCACCGCCGCCACCAGCAGCGCCCGCCAGCGCTGCTGCAACTCATGGCGGCGCTCCCGCAGCGGCCAGGCCAGCGCCACCACTGCGGGCCCGAGCAGAAAGTGGATGAACTGCGCACCCGAGAAATAGGTGGGGTAGTCGACCCTGGTCAGGGTCAGCAGGCTGGCCAGCACCACCACCGACCACAGCACAGGGTTAGCCCAGGCAGCCTGGCCCAGGCGGGCATAGAGCGCTTGCGCCAGTACGTACACCACCAGAGTGGCGGTTAGCCCGAACAGCGGTGTGACCGATAGGTAGACCCACAGCTCGACAAAATTAGGCATCGTGTGACCTGCTCATGGCGCGCACCACCAGCGCGGTTACCGCCAAACCAACCCAGGTCGACAGCACGATGACCGCCAGCATGCGCACGCCAAACTGGCCCAGCAAGCCCAGGTGCGTCATGACGCCCACCCCCACCGGCACAAACAACAAGGACAAGTGCGAGAGCAAAAAACCAGCGCACGCCGCCACCGGCGCACGCACCACCGGCCAGCGCAAGGCCAGCACCATCAGCAACATGCCAATCACCGGGTCGGGGAAGGGCAGGTGCAGCCCGCGCGACAGCAGCTCACCCACAGACTGCATAGCCAAAAGCCATGCCAGCCCTTGTAATCCTTGTATAGTGTGCTATTAAAAACGCGGAATATCGGCAAACTTGAGCTGCCCGCCGCGCACCAGCATCTTGCCGTACTCGGCGCAGCGCTGTAGCGTCGGGATGACCTTGCCGGGGTTCAGCAGGCTTAAGGGATCAAACGCGCGTTTGATGCCAAACATCTGCTCGTTTTCCTCCGCGCTGAATTGCACACACATGCTGTTGAGCTTTTCCACGCCTACGCCATGTTCACCGGTCACGGTGCCACCCATGGCGACGCTGGTCTCCAAAATCTCGGCGCCAAACAGCTCGCAGCGGTGCAGCTGATCGGGGTCATTGGCATCAAACAAAATCAACGGGTGCAGGTTGCCGTCCCCGGCGTGGAACACGTTCGCGCAGCGCAAGTTGTATTTTTTCTCCATGTCCTGGATCGCCAGCAGCAAATCGGCCAGGCGCTTGCGCGGGATAGTGCTGTCCATGCACATGTAGTCGGGGCTGATGCGCCCGCTGGCAGGGAAGGCGTTTTTGCGTCCGCTCCAGAAGCGCAGCCGCTCGGCTTCGTCACGGCTCACCGCAATGGCGGTGGCACCACAGGCGCGCAGCACATCGCTCATGCGGCCAATGTCTTCGGCCACCTCTTCGGGTGTGCCGTCGCTCTCACACAGCAAAATCGCCTCGGCATTCAAGTCGTAGCCGGCGTGCACAAAGTCTTCCACAGCGGCGGTCATGGGTTTGTCCATCATCTCCAGCCCGGCCGGAATGATGCCGGCACCAATCAGGTTGGCCACCGCGTCACCGGCTTTGCGTATGTCGTCAAAACTGGCCATGATGCAGCGCGCCAGCAGCGGCTTGGGGATGAGTTTGACGGTGACCTCGGTGGTCACCGCCAACATGCCTTCGCTGCCAATCACCACACCTAGCAGGTCCAAGCCCGGCGTGTCGAGCGCGTCGCTGCCCAGGGTGAGTTCTTCACCATCCATGGTGAAGCCTTTGACCTTAACAATATTGTGCATGGTCAGCCCGTACTTCAGGCAGTGCACGCCGCCAGAGTTTTCGGCCACGTTGCCGCCAATCGTGCAGGCAATCTGGCTGCTCGGGTCAGGCGCGTAATACAGGCCCAGCCCAGCCACCGCCTCGCTGATGGCCAGGTTGCGCACGCCGCACTGCACGGTGGCGGTACGGGCTTTTTTGTCTATTTTGAGGATTTTGTTGAATTTGGCCAGCGACAGCGTCACACCCATGGCGTGCGGCAGCGCGCCGCCAGACAGGCCGGTGCCTGCACCGCGCGCCACCACCGGCACCCCCAGACGGTGGCAGGTACGCAGCACCGCCTGCACTTGGGCTTCGTTTTCCGGCAGGGCCACCACCAGCGGGCGCTGGCGGTAAGCAGTCAAGCCGTCGCACTCGTAAGGGGTAGTGTCTTCCGCATTCCACAGCAGCGCGTGGGCAGGTAAATTGGCTTGCAGCCCTTTCACAATAAGCGCTTGTTGCTCTGATCTTTGGAGTGGCGTGACTTCCTGGGGGGTGGCGGTTGCGTTCATGTCAGATCCTCAATTGGGCAAATGGTGGCCAAGCTGCGACTCTACTGCGGGTCTGTCCCGCGCTGTGTGAGTATTTTCGAAAGCCTTGATGAAATAGGGGACTGCTTCTCTAAATATAGCTGTTAGCGCAGTATCCACGGGGGTTAGAGGTCAATTTCTACTATAAAACGCATGCCGATGCTTCAGCAAATGTCATGGGTGTGCGGGCTGGGAAAAGCACACTTACCGCACCAGCTGGTTCAATTGGATGATCGGCATCAGCACCGCCAGCACGATCAACATCACCACCATCCCCATGGCCACGATCAGCAGTGGCTCAAGCAAGGTGGCCAGTTGCATGGCGCGACGTTGCACTTCGGTGCTGAGTTGCTTGGCGGCGCGTTGCAGCATCACCGGCAGTTGGCCGGTTTGCTCACCCAGACGGGCAAACATGGACAACAGTCCCGGAAAGCGTTTTTTTTGCGCCAGGGCTGTGGCCAGTGGCGCGCCTTCACGCACCAGCACCAAGGCATCTTGTGCGTCCCGCTTCATGGCCTGGTTTGACAGGGTTTCTGCGGCGGCCTGCAAGGCTTTGAGAATCGGCACGCCCGCCGCTGCCAGCATGGCCAGGGTGCTGGCAAAGCGCGCGGTGTTGTAGCTGCGTGACAGCTTGCCAAGAATCGGCAGGGTCAACCAGGCCGCATCAAATTTTTCACGAAATCCCGGGTTGGCCAAGGCGAAACGGGCGCCAGTAGCTATTAAAGCAATAGCGATCAGCAGCACCCAACCGTAGGACCGCAACAGATCGCTCAGGCCGATCATCAGCACAGTGAGCACCGGCAAGGCGCGCTTGCTGCCAGCAAACACATGCGCCACCTGCGGCACCACGTAAGTCACCAGAAACAGCACGATGACCACCGCCACCAGCGAGACGATGGCCGGGTACAGGGCCGCACCGATCAATTTGGCCTTGAGGGCATGCTGCTCTTCCAGATCATCGGCCAGGCGCTCCAGCACCAGGCCGAGGTTGCCGCTTTGCTCACCGGCGCCAATCACCGCCACAAAGATGGCTGAGAACTCACGCGGATGCTGCGACAGCGCTTTTGCAAATGAGGTGCCGCCGTTGACCTCGGCACGCAAGGTGGCCACCAGTTCACGTTCAGGGGTTTTTTCAGCTTCATCTGACAAGCTGGTGAGCGCGCGCTCCAGCGGCAAGCCCGATGACACCAGCCCGGCCAGCTGACGCGTCCAGATCGCCAGGGCGGTAGCATTGAACACACGCCGCCGCATGCCCGCGCCGAACTCGGTTTTACCCGCCTGACTCTGCGCGCTGACCGGCTCCACCTTGAGCGGCACCAGCGCCTGAGTGCGCAACTGGGCGCGGGCCGCCTTGGCCGAGTCGGCATCGATCACCCCGCTGCGGGCAAGCCCATCGCTGGTGATGGCTTCAAACGAATAGACCGGCATGGGTGACTCTGGGTTTCCTTCGTCGCGCCCTAATCGCGCGTGACCCGCAGCAACTCTTCGCGCGAAGTTAGCCCCAGCTGCACCAGGCGTTCGCCGTCGGCGCGCATGGAGCGCAGCCCAGCCGCAGAGGCTGCCGTTAAAAGCTGACTTTCGGCCGCGCGGCTGTGAATCAGCGCACGCACCGGGTCGTTGACGGTCAGCAGTTCAAAGATGCCGGTGCGACCCTTGTAGCCGCTGCGGCCACACACCTCGCAACCGACCGGGTGGTAAGCCTGGTCCGCTTTTGACTCGATCTTGCAGTGATCGCACAACTTGCGCACCAGCCGCTGCGCCAGCACACCCAGCAAGCTTGAGCTCAGCAAAAATGGCTCCACGCCCATGTCGGTGAGCCGGGTGACGGCGCTGACGGCATCGTTGGTGTGCAGCGTGGCCAGCACCAGGTGGCCGGTCAACGAGGCCTGAATGGCGATTTGCGCGGTTTCAAAGTCACGGATTTCACCGATCATGATCACGTCCGGGTCCTGGCGCAGAATAGCGCGCAAGGCCTTGGCAAAGTCTAGGTCGATCTTTGGATTGACCTGCGTTTGCCCAACACCCGGCAGCTCGTACTCGATCGGGTCTTCCACCGTCATGATGTTGCTTTGTGCCGCATCCAGCCGCCCCAGCGCGGCATACAGCGTGGTGGTCTTGCCCGAGCCGGTTGGCCCGGTCACCAGCACAATGCCATGCGGTTGATGCACCAGACGCTCAAATTGTTGTAGCACCTCACCCTGCATTCCCAGGGCTTCCAGGCTCAAACGACCTTCAGACTTGTCCAGCAGGCGCAGCACCGCACGCTCGCCATAAGCACTGGGCAGCGTGCTGACCCGCACGTCCACGGCGCGGGTGCCAATGCGCAGGCTGATGCGCCCGTCTTGCGGCATGCGGCGCTCGGCAATGTCCAGGTCAGCCATGATCTTCAGGCGCGAAATCAGGGCCGCATGCAGCGCCCGGTTGGGTTGCACCACCTCGCGCATGCTGCCGTCAATGCGAAAGCGCACACACGAATGGCGCTCATAGGGCTCAATGTGGATGTCACTGGCGCCATCACGCGCGGCCTGCGTCAGCAAGGCGTTGAGCATGCGGATGATGGGCGCATCGTCCGAGGTTTCCAGCAGGTCTTCAATGGCCGGTAGCTCCTGCATCATGCGCGACAGGTCGGCATCGCTCTCCACCTCGCTCACCACCGCCGCGGCACTGGATTCGCCCTGCGCGTAGGCCATGCTGATGCGCTGGGCCAGCTCGGTGGCACCCAGGTTGACCAGTGCCAGCTGCGGGTACTTGCGGCAGACCTCACTGAGCGCGCTGGCTTGTGAACCAGCATGGGTCCACAGCGTCAACTGCTGCGCATCGTCCTCCAGCAGCAGCTGGTGGGTTCTGGCAAATGCGTAAGGCAGGGGGTAGCGCATCGGCAAACTCCTGTGCGCGGCTACTGGGTCGGCGCATTGGACGCAGGATCGGCAGCAGGCGCCGGTAACACCGCTGCCTCATTGATAGGCACCAGGCTGCTAGGCACCGGCTGCGCGTCTTGCATGCCGGAGCGCATCAGGTCGTAGCGGTCCATGGATATCTTGTCGGTGGCGCGGGCATCACGCACCACCACCGGGCGCAGAAACACCATCAGGTTGGACTTCTTGCGGCTGCGCGATTCGCTCTTGAACAGGTTACCAAAGAACGGCACGTCACCCACGCCAGGCACCTTTTCCTGGTTGCCAGCATACTCATCCTGCAGCAGGCCGCCCAGCACAACGATGTTGCCGTCTTCTACCAACACGTTGGATTCAATCGTGCGCTTGTTGGTGGTCGGCCCGTTGGGTGCATTCACGCTGGAGGCCAGCACATTGGAGACTTCCTGGTAAATGGCCATCTTGACGGTGCCGTTCTCATTGATTTGTGGACGCACCTTCAGCGTTAGGCCAACGTCCTTGCGCTCAATGGTTTGGAACGGGTTGACCGTGCCCGAGCTGTTGCTGCCGGTGTTGGTGAACTGCCCCGTGACAAAGGGCACATTCTGGCCAATGACGATCTTGGCTTCTTCGTTGTCCAGCGTCAGCAGGTTGGGTGTGGACAGCACATTGCCGCTGCCCGAGTCTTCGAGGAAGCGCGCCAAAAAGCCCAGCACATAGACGCCATTGGTGCGCTGCACTGCCCCAAAATTCAGACCCCGACCTGGTGCCACTGTGCCGTTGGCAGCACTGGTGGCCAAGTTGATGATGTTTTTACCCCCAGTGCCAAAGTTGCTGCCCAGCAGACCAATCAACCCGTCACCCGCGCGCCCAAGCGGCCCTTGCCACTGAATACCAAACTCGGCCGCACGGTCCACGCTGACCTCAGCGATCAGACTCTCGACAAACACCTGTGCGCGCCGACCGTCGAGTTGGTCAATCACTGCACGAAGTTGCTGGTACTGGGGTTCTGGCGCTGTGATGATGAGCGAGTTGGTCGCAGTGTCGGCTTGAATTTGCCCGCCTGTGGTGGCTGCTGACGTGGCACCTGCGGGAACCGCTTGCGTGGCACCACCGGGACCTACTGGCGCCACAGCCGAGGCCACTGAACCACCACTCATGGCCGCGCGCAAGGTGGCTGCCAGCTTGGTTGCATCCGCGTTTTTCAGATACACCACATGGATGCCACCGGCAGAGCCGTCATTGCCTGTGGCATTGGATTGGTCCAGTTTCGCCACCAGTGATTGAACCAGCGCCAGCTGGGCGCCGTTGCTGGCCCGCACGATCAGTGCATTGGCGCGTGATTCGGCCAGAACGGTGGTCTTGAACGACGTGTCCGCCGTGCCAGCGGGTGCGGCGCCAGAGCCCGTGTTACCCAACAGACGCAGCAGCAGCGGTGCCAGATCCACCGCGATGGCATGCTTGAGCGGGATCACTTCGACATCAGTCGCATTGGCCACGTCCATCGCCGCAATGATGCGTGCCAACCGTCGCAGGTTGTCGCCATAGTCGGTGATCACCAGCGAGTTGTTACCCGGATTGGCATTGATGGTGTTGTTGGGGCTGATCAGCGGGCGCAGCACGGGCACCAGGTTGTTCGCCGACTCGTGGTTGAGCTTGAAGATTTGCGTGGCAATCTGGTTGCTGGCCGGTGCATTGGCGTTAGGCTCGCCGACCCCGCTGCTGAGCATCTTGGCCTCGGCTTCGGGCACCACCTTGTACAGCCCGGCCGTGTCAACGATCGTGAAACCCTGCAAGCGCAAAGCAGCCAGAAACTGGTTCATGGCTGCCGCGCGGCCCACGGGTTTTTCAGTGACCAGGGTGATGGTGCCCTTGACACGCGGGTCCACCACCACATTGCGGCCAGTGATGGTCGCAAAGGTGCGCGCCACAGCCTCGATTTCAGCGTTCTCAAAATTGAGCGTCACCTCTTGCGCTGATTTGACCCGTGGGCTGGCTGTAGCGGCAACTGACAAGGAAAAATAGCCTGCAGCCCACGTCAATAAAGCGCTAACCACTATTGAACAAATAGCGTTTCGAGACTTCAGAAATGATGGCAATTGTTTGTTTATGTGCATACCCATGGTCTGTCTAGCCCAGCTTGATGATGGAACGCGCGCCGCTGCGGCGGCCGATGATGTTGAGCAGGTTGGCCAGCGCCGCCTGGTGTTCTGCGGCTGAGGTCGCCTCGCCATTAAACCGCAATTTATCCCCCACCCACTGGCCGCTGCCAGACAGCTGCAAAGGGCCGGTGAGTGTGTTCAATTGCAAGGTCGGCGTGCTTCCACCGATCAGGGTCAACTGGTAACTCCCCATGGGGCGCAAGTTAGTCAGGCGCGACGACAGGTCTTGCACCTCTAGCTTGAGCTGCCCTGTCATCTGCACGCGCCCGGCGGCCCAGACGATCTGCAAGCCGCTGGGCTTGAGCGCCAGGTTGCCCTGCAAGGCGAGTGTGTTGAAAGGTGTGCCCAGGCCCGCCAGCATCTGCGCCGGCCAGTTCGAGGGTGTATCCGATACGTTCAGCCTGCCAGCGCCCCACGTTGGGTGCACCTGCCAGGCCCAGGGCGTGGCCAGACAACACGGCGCGGTGAGCTTAACTTGCAATCCAGTCCCAAGAGGCTGTATCTGCCATCCCAGGCGAGACGGCAGCGTGGCTGCGTCAAGGCTGCCAGCGCCGCCGGTCAGGGTCAACGTCGCCGATCCGTTCCAGACCGTGCCACGGGCGTCTTCCAGCAGAGCCAATCCGCCACTGCCCTGGTTCACAGCTGCTGCCAGCCAGCGCGCCGGCGCAAACACCAGCACGGCCAGCAAGGCGCCAGCGAGCATGCCACCACCGGCCCAGGTCCATGGCGTTTTACCAGCTGACAACAAGGTGCGAGGCATCATGAATGGGCTCAGGTCGACGGCAGTTGCAGCACCAGAGTGCCGTCCCAGCCGCCTTGCGCGTTGCGCTTGAGGTGCGCTTCTTTGGGTGTCAGGTGTGCGTTCTGACGGGCGGCAGCCAGAAACTGCGCCAGCGCGTCGGGCGCAAGGTCGGTGATCGTTACGGTGACACGCTCCACTTGCACCAGCATCTGCGCGTTTTTGCCCAAGGGCTTGAGTGATTGCTCCAACGCCAAGCGCGCTTCGTCGGCGCTCAGTATCGTCAGCGCACGCAAGTCTTTGACCTGCGCCTGCAGCTGCTGCATCTGGCGCAGTTGTGCATCCAGCGCAAGATGCTGCGCCGGTGCCGCACGCAACGCCCGCCAGGCTGGTGCCACGCCAACCCACCACAGCAGGCCAAGCCCCAGCACCGCTGCTGCCAGCATCAGCAAGCGCTGTTCACGCTTTGATGCGCGCCGCCACAGTTGTTTCACAGGAGCAAGCCCGCTCATGGTTGTACTCCTGCAGCCATCAGCCATTGGTCCGCTTGCACGGAGACACCCAAGCCAAGCGGGGCGAGTCCGGACGCAACAAGCTTGATATCGCCCAGCTCGGTGCCGCGAACCCGCAGCTGATTGGACTCATAGTCAAGGCTGCTCAGGTTGGGATTGGCCGGGGCGTGGGCGGCCAGCGCGGCCAGCATGCTTTCCAGATCGGTGCGCATGGCCTGGCCGTTGTTGCGCTGCACAGATGCGACTTCACGCGCCATTTGCAGTGGCGCATCAACTACCACCGGAATGCTGGGGAAGGTGTCGGTCAGCACCGCGCGCACTGCGTCGCGTTTGCCCGCCAAAAGCGTCTGCTCGCGCATGGCCAAGGCGTTGAGTCCAATCAGATTGACCAATACCAACAGGGCCAGCGCCAGCCGCGCGGCGCGCCACTGAGGTGCGTACAGAAACGATTTGGCAGCCATCAGCCAGCCAGCCCAGCGACGGTTGCGCCCGAGGTTGGCAAACTCAAATTGGGCCAGGTTCCAGTTGGACTGCGAGGCCAGCAACAACCTCGCGGCCCGCTGCTGCAATACAGCCGGGCGTTGGCACAGGCGCTCAGCCATGGCAACCAAGGCTGGTTCGGCCAATAGCACGGGCAGCCCAGCAGGATCTTGTTCGTGCGCCACCGCATCCAGACGCGTTAGTGCGGTGGCATTCAGTGCGCACAGCAACAGGCCCGTCTGCGCCTGCGCCTCTGACTGGGCGCCAGCGGTTGGCGGGGTGCGCAGCGTGCCTGCCACCCAGGGTGCGTCCGGATCTCCGGCAATCAGCACGGTGCCTGCCAGCGACTGCGGTGTGAGCTCCGGCACAATGCGACGCACCGTGTGGCCAGCTTGGTCCAGCGCGGCCAAAGCCGCCGCAAGCCAGGCCCGGTTGCACGCGGCCACCCAGACTGGCGCACCCACGCCAGCCTGCGGCTGCAAGGCCAGATGCAGCTGTGCGGGCTCGTCCAGCAAGCGGTCTTCCAGCAGCCCATCCAGAATGGAACGCAAGCGGATGATGGCGCGCT
>Ga0335397_10003737_pt1 | contig 20252 bp, 16 predicted proteins | sample MAT04_FD_205740 | JGI IMG/M metagenome (GOLD analysis project Ga0335397, IMG submission 205740) | Freshwater microbial communities from Lake Fryxell liftoff mats and glacier meltwater in Antarctica - MAT-04 (spades assembly) (version 2) ... | reverse complement strand
CTCAGAACCCCAGCTCGTCGAAGCTGGCGACGGCGCGGTGGCGCTGGTGCGGTGCCGGACCCGGCTCGCGACACACCCACGCGGTGGCCAGCCCCGCCTCCTGCGCGGCATCCAGTTCGGCGTCGATGTCGGACAGGAACAGGATCTGCGCCGGTTCCGTGCCGATCGCGTGCGCGATGCGCCGATACGACGCGGCTTCGCGCTTGCTGCCGCTGGTGGTGTCGAAGTAACCGCTGAACAGCGGCCTGAGATCGCCGACTTCGGTGTGCGCGAAGTACAGCTTCTGCGCCGGCACCGCACCCGAGGAGTAGATGTGGATCGGAATCCCGGCCGCGTGCCAGCGCTGCAGACCGGCCACTGCATCCGGGTAGACGTGGGCGACGAAGTCACGACCGTCGTATCCGCCGACCCAGATCATCGCCTGCAGGGCTTTCAGCGGGGTGGCTTTGCGGTCTTCGTCGATCCACAGCAGCAGCAGGGCGATGATCGCTGCATCGTCGGCATCCGGGATGCCGCCTTCGCGTGCCGCGTCGTCGAGCAGAGCGCGGACCGTCGGCTCGCCGGCGCGCGCGCGCACGAAATCCGGCAGGCGCTCGCGCGCATACGGAAACAGTACATCCTTGACGAAACTCATCGAGCTGGTGGTGCCCTCGATATCGGTCAGGATCGCGCCCGGACGCTGCATCGCGGTGTGTGTCTTAGTTGTCCATGCGCGGGAAGCGCAGGGCGATATCGTCGCCGGTGAAGTTGGCCACCCAGCCGGCCGGATTGGTGAACAGGCGGATCGCGACGAAGTGCGGGTTGGGGCCCATGTCGAACCAGTGGCGGGTATTGTCCGGCACCCCGATCAGGTCGCCCGCGGTGCACAGCACCTCGTAGATGCGATCGTCCAGGTGCAGGCTGAACAAGCCCTGCCCGGCGACGAAAAAGCGCACCTCGTCTTCCGCGTGGCGGTGTTCGTTGAGGAACTTCTGCCGCAACTCGGTCTTCTGCGGATGATCGGCATCGAGGCTGATCACGTCGACGGCCTGGTAGCCCTTCTCGGCCATCAGGCGGTCGATATCGCCACGATATGCGGCCATCACGTCGTCGGCAGCAGCACCTGGCTGGATTTGCGCGGTGGTCTGCCAGCGTTCGAAGCGCACGCCGCGTGCATTCAGCTCAGCCGCGATCGCGGCATGCTCGTGAACCTCGATGAGCGCCTTGTCGGGCGCCTGTTCGGAAAAAACGCGCAAACGGCTCATACCTTGAGTCTCCTCAGATCCAGTTCGCAGCCGAGCAGGAACTCCAGCGCATCCAGATGGCGGCGCGCTTCGGCCAGTTCAAGGCCCCAGGCGTAAAGCCCATGGCCGTCTATCAGGTAGGCGGGCAGGGCGTGCCCGGCATCGATCCAGCGCTCGACATCGGCGATGAGGCTCGGCATGTCCTGGGTGTTGGCGAATACCGGCACCGTGATCGAGGTGTCGTGGGTGGTGTAGCCGCGCAGCGCCTTGATCAGCTCGTAGCCCTCGATGCGGATCGCGCCGGCGGCCGCGAACAGCCGCGAAGCGACCGTCTGGTTGTGCGAGTGGGTGTGCAGGACCGCGCCGGTTTCCGGGTAGCGCGCATACAGATGGGTATGCAGCAGGGTTTCGGCCGACGGCCGCGCCTGCACCCCGACGGCATCGCCCTTGCTGTCGATCTGCATGATGTCGGCTTCCGTGAGGCGCGACTTGTCGCGGCCGGAGATGGTGATCGCGATCCGTTGCGCGTCGATCCGCGCGGAAAAATTGCTCGAAGTCGCCGGCGTCCAGCCGAGTGCTGCGAGTTCGCGACCGGCGCCGGCGAGCGCGCGCGCGGTGGTCAGGAACTGCTCGTCGATGGGGCTCGTGGTGGCGATTTGTGCTCTCCGGCGGATGCTGCGGCGCGCCACTATAGCGAGTGCGGCAGACCGCGCAAATGCGAGTGATTTTCCTTTCGCATGGCGAATCACAACGCACGATAAACTTGCGCTCCAGAAATCGCGCTGCGTTGACGATACTCAACGCATATTCAGCTGCGAAGTCCACAATGCTCGACACAGTATTCCAACCCCGATGATCTGAGGACCACACCATGAATGACACCAACAACTCCCGCCGCCGATTCATCAAGATTGCCGTTCTGGGCGTGGCCTCGGCGCCTGTGCTGGGCGGTCTGCTCGCGCAGCCGGCCGCGGCAAACCTGCCGCCGCTGAGCGAAGCCGATCCGACCGGCTCGGCGCTCGGTTACCACGAAGACACCACCAAGGTGGAAGCAGCCAAGTTCCCCAACCACAAAAACGAGCAGGTCTGCGACAACTGCAGTCTGGCCCAGGCGCTGCAGGCCGATGGTCGCCACCCGTGCTCGATCTTCCCCGGCAAGTCGGTCAATGCCAAGGGCTGGTGCGCGGCATGGGTGAAGAAGGCCTGAGCCTTCGCACCAGCGCTTTCGCCCGAACCATGGGGCGCGGCGCAAGCCGCGCCCTTTTTGTTTGGCGCATCACGCGCGCGGATAGACTAGGCGTCTTCGCCGGACGACACGCTGTGCAATGACACCGGATTCGATCAACCTCGCATTGGGCGGGCTGGCGGCGGCACTGCTGCTGGGGCTGCTGGTGGCGCTGTGGTTGGCGGCGCTGCGCGTACGTCAAGCCCATGCCGAGGGCGCACGTTCGCGCGATGCCGAACTTGCCAGCCTGCGCGCCGAGCGGGGTGCCGACGTTGCGCGACTTGCGGATGCTCGGGACGAGTTGGCAGGCGCGCGCGAGGCCGAGCGCGCAGCCGCACTGGCGGCAGCCGAGGCCGCCGCCGAGCGTGCACGCCTGCACACCCAGCTGGCAGCACTCGCACCGCTGCAGGCGCAGTTCGAGGCGCTGGGCCGCGACCGCGAAGCGCTGCGCACGCAGCTGGCGGCCGCACAGTCGAGCATTGCCGAACAGCGTGCCCAGCTGGAGGCCGCGCAGCAGATCGCGGCCGAACGCCAGCGCGCGCTCGAGCAGGTCGGCGCGCAGATGAAGCTCGAGTTCGAGGCGCTGTCGAGCCGCATACTCGACGAGAAATCGCGCAAGTTCAGCGAAGCCAACCAGCTGCAGATCGGCGGCCTGCTGACCCCGCTGCGCGAACAGCTGGATGCATTCAAGCGCTCGGTACTGGAGACCTACGACAAGGAATCGCGTGAGCGGCTTGGCCTCAAGCACGAACTCGATCAGCTGCGCCTGCTCAACGTGCGCCTCGGCGACGAGGCCACTGCGCTGACCCGCGCGCTCAAGGGCGAGCAGCGCGTGCAGGGCCAGTGGGGCGAGATGCTGCTCGAGCGGCTGCTGGAAGCCTCCGGGCTGGAACCTGGCCGCGGCTTCGAGACCCAGGTGAGCATGCAGGGCGAAGACGGACGCCAGCGCCCCGATGCCATCGTGCACCTGCCGGAAGAGCGCGATCTGGTGATCGACGCCAAGGTGTCGCTGGTCGCGTGGGAGCGCTGGTGCGCGGCAGCCGACGAGCAATCGCGTGCGGCCGAGATCAAGGCTCATGTCGGCTCGTTGCGCGCCCACGTGGCCGGGCTGGCGGCACGCAACTACGCCGCACTGCCAGGGGTGCGCACTGTCGACTATGTGCTGATGTTCGTGCCGGTCGAGGCGGCCCTGATCGAGGCGATGCGCGTCGACGACACGCTGCAGTTGTGGGCGATGGAGCGTAACGTCGCGATCGTCTCCACCTCGACGCTGCTGGCCACTCTGCGCACGGTGGCAACGGTCTGGCGCAACGAGGATCGCAATCGCAATGCGATGGAAATCGCCGATCGGGCCGGGAAACTGTACGACAAGTTCCATGGCTTCATGGGCGATCTGGACAAGGTCGATCGCAATTTTCGCATCGCGCGCGAGTCGTTCGACGAGGCGCGTTCGAAACTGTCCAGCGGCAAGGGCAATGTCGTCAGCCAGATCGAGACCCTGCAGAAGCTCGGCGCCAAGGCGCAGAAACGCCTCGATCGGGGCTTGCGTGATGTGGCGAAGCTGGAGGACGGTGACGACTACCAGCCGCCAGCGCTGCCGCCGCCTGACGATGAGCAGGACGGAGCCTAGCCCGCAACAAGTCCCTGCGCGTCGCGCCGTCAACCGCTACCGACCGCAGCCGGCAAAGGCATCGCCTCCCGCCTGGTTCCATCGCCTGTCGCCGCAAGAAAAAGACCGCAGCCGTCGCCGGCTGCGGCCTCGTTTTGCGTGCCGTGGCGGCAGCTCAGGCCAAGTGGCTACGGCGCTTGCTGTAGCCGAAGTAGACCAGCAGGCCGATCGCCGCCCAGCCGAGGAACATCAGCTCGGTGTAGCCGGACAGGTTGAAGAACAGGAACACGCAGCCGGCCATCGCCAGCGGGCAGACCAGCCACACCATCGGCGTGGTGAATGCACGCTTGCGGTCCGGATCGCGCTTGCGCAGCACCAGCACCGAAGCGGAGACCACGAAAAACGCGAACAGGGTGCCGGAGTTCGAGATATCGGCCAGTTTGCCGACCGGAAACAGGGCGGCGAACAGGGACACGAAGATGCCGGTGCAAATGGTGACCACATACGGGGTGTGGAAGCGCGGGTGGATCTTGCTGAACACCTCCGGCAGCAGGCCGTCGCGACTCATGACGAAGAAGATGCGGGTCTGGCCGTAGATCATCATCAGGATCACCGAGGGCAGCGCCAGGCCGGCCGCGATTGCGATCCAGTTGCCCAGCTGCGGATGCCCCAGCTCGCGCAGCACGTAGGCCAGCGGCTCCTTGGAAAGGGCCAGTTCGCCGCCCGGCTGCGCGCCGACCGAGCCGATCGCCGCGGCCGCAACCAGCATGTAGAAGATGGTGCAGATGGCCAGCGAGCCGATGATGCCGATCGGCATGTTGCGTTGCGGGTTCTTGGTTTCTTCTGCTGCGGTCGATACCGCGTCGAAGCCCACGTAGGCGAAGAAAATGGTGGCGGCCGCCATGAATACGCCGTTGTAACCGGTGGGCATGAACGGCTCGAAGTTGGCGGCCTGCGATGCCGGCAGCGCGACCGCGATGAACACGATCAATGCGATGACCTTGATCGTGACCAGTACCGCGTTGAAGCTTGCGCTCTTCGAGGTGCCCAGAACCAACAGCGCGGTGATGGCCAGCGAGATGATCATGGCGGGCAGATTGATGATCCCGGCTCCAGATTCCTCGAACGGACCGCTCGCGAGTTCGGGCGGCACCGTGAACAGGCCCGAGTTGTTGATCAAACCCACCATGTATCCCGACCACCCCACCGCGACCGCGCTGGCGGCGACTGCGTACTCGAGGATCAATGCCCAGCCGACGATCCAGGCGATCAGTTCGCCGAGCACCGCATAGGAGTAGGTATAGGCCGATCCCGAGACAGGAACCATCGAGGCCAGTTCCGCGTACGCCAGTGCCGCCAGCGCGCAAACTGCGGCCGCGATGACGAAGGAGACCATCATTGCCGGCCCGGCCACATCGGCCGCGATCGAGGTCAGCACGAAGATGCCGGTACCGATGATGGCGCCGATTCCGAGCAGGGTCAGCTGCAGGGCGCCAAGCGAGCGCTTGAGGGGCTTTCTCTCAGCGTTCGCCAGGATCTGCTCGAGCGGCTTTACGCGCCAAAAAATCATGCGGTTCTCCCCGATAGGTAAAGCGTGGATTGCCGCACTACGGACCCGGTCGCCCGGCTGCCGCACTGCGGGTTCTGGTGGTGGACGAGCGATTCCGGCCGCCGTAGGCACTCGACCGCGCAACCCCCTGCGGACGAATCAGCCGGTACCTTACGCAGACGCTGCGGTTGGGGCAAGCTTTGCGCGGCTACCGCGGGAATCCCACCATCGAACGGCATGGCAGTGATCGATCCAGCACAGCGGGCTGCACTCCTGGCACTGTTCGAACGCTACGCCGACGCGGTGTCGGCGGACGCAGAATCCTTGCGGGGGTTCTGCAGCTTCCTGCACGCGCATCCGCACTGCTGCGAGCGCTCGTTGGCGGTCGGCCACTTCACGGGTGCGGCGTGGCTGGTCGATCGGCAGGGTGGGCGCGTCCTGCTCACCCACCACCGCAAGCTCGGCCGTTGGCTGCAGCTGGGCGGGCATGCCGACGGCGATCCGGATCTTGCCCGCGTGGCGCTGCGCGAGGCGCAGGAAGAATCCGGCTTGCGGGGACTGACGGTCGAGCCCGACGTGTTCGATCTCGACCGGCACTGGATTCCCGAGCACGGCGCGGAAGCGGGTCATTGGCACTACGACGTGCGCTTCGTGGTGCACGCCACGCACGATGATCGCTTCGTGGTGTCGGAAGAGTCGCACGCGCTGGCGTGGCGGGCGGTCGACGAGATCGCCCACGATGCGCGCCACGATGAGTCGTTGCGTCGCATGGCCCTACGCTGGCTGGCGCGCACCCGCGGGTAGCCGTATCAAACGGTCGCGCGCCACCGCGATCACGCGGTCGCCGGGTCCCGGCGCGACAGGCCACAGGCCGGTCAGGCGGCCGAACGCCGGCAACACCGCTGATGCGTCGCGCAACCAGAACACCGGCAGTCGCGCCTTGGGTGCATGCCGCTCGCGCAGCACGACCCCCGGATGAATGTGCCCGGCGAGCACGTAGCCGCGTGGATCCGGATGCGGTTCATGCGCAAACACGAACGGCGGCTCGAACTGGCTGGCCGCGATCGATTCGAAGCCCAGCCCGCCGGCGTCGAGGTGGCGATCGTGGTTGCCGCGAACCACGCTGCAATGCAGGGACGTATGGCGCCCGCGCCACTGCGCGAACGCGGCGATCCATTGTGCATTGGCGGAAGTTCGCCCGTGCACCAGATCGCCCAGCACCAGCAGCTGCTGCGGCCGATGACGTGCGATCAGGTCATCGAGGCGCGCGAGATCGCCGCCGGTGTCGGCCTCCGGCAGCGCAATGCCGCTCTCGCGCAGCAGCTGCGCCTTGCCGAAGTGGGCATCCGCGATCAGCAGCACGCCACGCGCCGGCCAATACACCGCGCGCGCGGCATCAAGCAACACACGTTCGCCGGCGACGTCGACCGCGAGGGTCTCGCTCATGCGCCAGCTTCCAGTCGCTCGGCCATCCGGCGCACCCGGATCAGCCAGTCTTCGCTGCTGAGCTGACCGCGGATTCCCTCGGCCCACAGCGGAAACGCGAATGGCGTGAGGCGTGCAGGCCGCAGCAGGTGCAGGCTTTGCCGGGCCGAGCGCTGCAGCGTGGCTTGCAGGCGCTCGAAATCGAGCTCGCCGTGCAGCACCTCCTCGCGTGCCTGACGCAGCAGTACGTGCTCGGGTTCGTGCTCGGTCAGCACGTCGAACAGCAGGGTGCTCGATGCGGTGAGCTGGCGCATCGATTTCGAGCGCCCCGGAAGCCCCTGGAACACCAGTCCTGCGACGCGCGCAATCTCGCGGAACTTGCGACGGGCAAGCTCGGCCAGATTGAGGCTGCCGGCGAGGTCCTCGGCCAACTGTGCGGTCGACAACAGATTGCCCAGTGCTGCCGCATTGAGCTCGGGCAGGCTGCGTCCCGACACCACCAGGCCGTAGTCGTTGACCGCGTAGGAAAAGCTGGCCGGCGCCAGCTTCGCAAGTCGAAACGCGAGGAGCGCGGCCAGACCCTCGTGCGCGTGGCGTCCGGCGAAGGGATACACGAACAGGTGCTCGCCATCACGGGCATCCACGCGTTCGGCCAGCAGCTCTGCAGGTGCGGGGACCCGCGACAGGGCGCGCTGCAGGTCGAGCATCGGCTGTGCGAGCCGCATCTCCGGCTCCACCGGCGCGCACTCGGTGAGCATCTCCTGCATTGCACCGGCCAGTTCGCTCGACAGTGGCATGCGTCCGCCCATCCAGCGCGGCACCGCACCGGGCTTGCCGCGTGCGCTGCGCACGTAAGCGGTCAGATCGCGGATGCGCACCAGCTCCAGCGTGCGGCCGGCGAACAGAAAACGGTCGCCGGGCTTGAGGCGGGCCAGAAAGGTCTCCTCGATGTGGCCCAACGCGCCCCCCTGCATCCAGCGCACGCCGATCTGGCCGTCCGCGACGATGGTTCCGATCGAAAGTCGGTGCAGGTGCGCGATGCGTTTGGAGTCGACCACCAGCCGCCCGTCCTCGGCGGCAACCACTTTGCGGAAGTCCGGATAGGCGCCCAATCGCGCGCCGCCCTGCGCGATCAGTTGCAAGGTGGCGGCCCAGTCGCTGGCGCCGAGATCGCAATACGCATGGGTGTCGCGGGCTTCCGCCAGCGCTTGCGCTGGCTCGAAGCCGCCGCCAAGCGCGCGCGTGACCAGATGTTGGGCGAGCACATCGATGCAGCCGCGCAACGGCAGTCGCGATTCGATCCGGCCCTGCGCGAGCGCGCGGCGCGCAGCGGCAATCTCGACCAGCTCCAGATTGTGGGTCGGCACGCACAGTACGGTACTGGCCTCGCCGGGCCGGTGGCGACTACGTCCGGCGCGCTGCAGCAGTCGCGCGATGCCCTTGGGACTGCCGATCTGGATTACCTGGTCGACGCTGGCGAAGTCGACCCCGAGGTCGAGGCTGGAGGTTGCGACCACGCAGCGCAGCGCGCCATCGCGCAAGCCATTTTCGACCCGCTGACGCAGCACGCGATCGAGCGAGCCATGATGCAGTGCCAGAGTTTCCGGCTCATGCGTCCATACCGCCGTCAGCGCCTGATGCCACAACTCCGCCTGTGCGCGGGTATTGGTGAACAGCAGGGTCGAGCGCACGGCGGCGAGCGCATCGAGTACCTGCGGCAGCTGGCTTAGGCCCAGATGCCCGGCCCATGGGAAGCGCGCGGTGGTTGCCGGCAGCAGGCTGCGGATTTCAGTCGCACGCGGAGTTTTTGCATGCACGATTACTCCGCGACCCGATGCACCGAGCAAGGTGTCGAGGGCTCCGTCGAGATTGCCGAGCGTGGCCGAGACGCCCCACAGGCGCAGCGCGCGGCCGCCAGCGGTAGCGATCCCGCGCAGGCGCGCCAGCGCAAGTTCCAGCAACACACCACGTTTGCTGCCCAGCAGTTCGTGCCACTCGTCGACGATTACCGCCTGAAGCGCTGCAAAGCGCTCGCTCGCATCGGCATAGCTCAACATCAGCGACAGCGATTCCGGCGTGGTGACCAGCGCATCGGCCTCGCCGCGCGCCAGTCGCGCGCGCTCCGCGCTGCCGCTGTCGCCGGTGCGGCGCAGCACCCGCCAGTTCAGCCCGAGGTCCTGCGCGAACTGCGCGATGTTGGCGTGCGTATCGGCGGCCAGCGCGCGCAACGGCGTGACCCACAGCACGCGCAGCGGCCGCGGCGATACACCGCGGCGCTTTGGCGGCGGCAGCGCCGGCGTCGGATCGGCAGCCTGCCGCGCCAATGCGGCGAGCACCGGACCGCCCCATGCAGCCAGCGTCTTGCCGCTGCCGGTGGGTGCGTGGATCAGGCCGCTGCGACCCGCGCGCCAGTGCTTCCAGACCTCGCGCTGGAAGTCTGCGGGCGTCCAGCCGCGCCCAATGAACCACGATTCGATCTGCAACAGTGCCGCGCTGTAGCGCGCGTCATCCTGCGCGACGCTCATGCGCCTGCGCTGGCCATCGACTGCAGCGTCTGCAGGCGATCGGCTTGCGTGGCGGGCTTGTCCTCGCGCCAGCGCAGGATGCGCGGAAAGCGCACCGCCACGCCGGACTTGTGCCGCGTCGAGCGCGCGACGCCCTCGAACGCAAGTTCGAACACCTGCAGCGGCTCGACCGAGCGCACCGGGCCGAAGCGCTCGCGCGTATGCGCGCGGATCCAGCGGTCCAGCCGCGCGATTTCTGCATCGTCGAGGCCGGAATAAGCCTTCGCCACCGGCACCAGGGTCTCGCCATCCCACACCGCGAAGGTGTAGTCGGTGTAGAGGTTGGATCGTCGACCATGACCGGCCTGCGCGTAGATCAACACCGCATCGAGGGTGAACGGCGAGACTTTCCACTTGTACCAGTCGCCGCGCCGACGGCCTGTCTGATAGGCCGAGTCGCGACGCTTGAGCATCAGGCCTTCGACGCCCTGCGTCCGGGCTTGCTCACGTGCGGCGACCAGAGTCTGCCAGTCGTCGGCCGCAATGGTGGGGGAGGCCAGAAGCACGCTGGGATTCGCTGCGTCCTGCAGCGCGATGCCGAGCAGCCGTTTGCGCTCATCCAGTGGCAAAGTGCGCCGATCGGTACCATCGAACTCCAGCAGATCGTAGGCCACGAAAGCCACCGGAGCCTCGGTGAGCGAACGCGCGCCAGGACGCAGGCGACCGATGCGTTTCTGCAGCAGGTTGAACGGCAGCGGCCGGCCATCGCGCCAGGCGAGAATCTCGCCATCGAGTACGCAACCGCCCGGCAGCGCAAGGGCTGCGCGCTCGATTTCCGGAAAGCGACCGTCGAGGCGCTCCTCGCCGCGCGACCATACCGCGACCGTGTCGCCGCGGCGGATCAGTTGCGCGCGGATGCCATCCCACTTCCATTCGGCAAGCCATGCGGTGCATGTGCCGAGCGCTTCTACCGGCTGCTCCAGCGCCGAGGCAAGGAAGAAAGGGTAGGGCTGGTCGCTGCGGTCGTCGTCGGTGGCAGCATCCGCCGTCAGGCGTGCCCACGATGCCGGCGTCGGCTCCCAGCTGCCGGCGAGGCGCTGCGCGATGCGGTCGGCGGGCAAATCGAAGGCCTGCGCGATCGCGAGCACCACCAGCCGCTGCGCGACACCGACCCGCAGGCCGCCGGTCAGCAGCTTGTTGAGCACATAGCGCTGCTCGTCGCCGAGGGTTTTCCACCAGTCCAGAATGCGCTCGTCGCGCACCTCCGGCGCCAGCGTGGGCAACTCGCGCAGCGCCGCTACCCATGCATGCAGCGGCCGTTCCGGCACGTCCTGCGGATTGCCGTGGGTCAGCAGGGTGATGGTCTCGGCCAGATCGCCAACGTGTGCGTAGCTGTCTTCCACCAACCATGCGGGATAGCCGCTGGCGCGGCCGAGCAGCTCGCGCAGCAGTGCCGAGCCTGCGATGCGCTTCAGACGCTCGCCGGCAAGGAACCACAGCGCCCACGCCGCATCGGCGGCCGCAGCGTGCGTGAAGTACGCTGCCATCGCCGCCACCTTGTCGCGCGTCGCGGTGCTGGCGTCGAGTTCGGCATACAGCGCGGCGAATGCCTTCATGCAGGTGCGGTCTCTTCGCTTCCGAACGGTGTTCGCAACGGCGCGGCATCGATTCCCTGCTCGCGCAGCCACGCCACGTAGGCGTCGGTATTGCCATGGGTGGCCAGCACGCGGCGTGCGCCGCACTCGCGCGCTGTCGCTACCAGTGCTGGCCAGTCGGCGTGGTCGGACAACACGAAGCCGCGATCGTGCCCGCGTCGCCGCCGATTGCCGCGTACCTGCATCCAGCCGGAGGCGAACGCGGTCGAGGCGTCGCGGAAGCGACGCATCCACGGCGTGCCCTCGGCCGATGGTGGCGCCAGGATCAGGGCGCCGGCGAAGTCGCGTCCGCGCGCGGCCTCGCTCACCGCCTCGGTGTGCAGCATCGCCACGCCCGCCTCGCGATAGCGCTGTACCAACTCGACCATCGCGCCGTGCAGGTACGCCGGCCGGTCCACCCGCAGGGCCAGCTCCGCGAGCAGCCGCTGCGCCTTGCCCAGTGCATAGCAAAACAGCACCGCGGGCACCCGCCGCGCCGCGCAGCGGTCCCACCATGCGATCACCTCGCGCGTAACCTGCTCGGCGCTGGGCCAGCTGTAAACGGGCAAGCCGAAGGTCGACTCGGTGATCAGGGTGTCGCAGGGCAGCAGTTCGAACGGCGCGCAGGTCGGGTCCGGATCGCGCTTGTAGTCGCCGGTGACCACCCACACCTGACCCGCATGCTCCACCCGCACCTGCGCCGAGCCGAGGATGTGCCCGGCCGGATGCAGGCTGACGCGGGTGGTCCCGAGCGCGATCTGCGCGCCGTAGTCGAGCGCGTCGATGCTGGCATTGGCGCCCAGCCGTGCGTGCAGCAGACCGAGGCCGGCGCGAGTACCAAGATAGTGCGCCGAACCGCTGCGCGCATGGTCGGAATGCCCGTGCGTGATCACTGCCCGCGGTACCGGTCGCCACGGATCGATGTGGAAATCGCCGGCAGCGCAGTACAGGCCTTCAGGGCGCAGTTCGATCAGGGCAGGCTCGGGCATGCACCATTGTCGCCGCTGGCGGTGAAGCGGGTGTGGGGCAGCGCGTTTTGCCATACTTCAGGGATGTTCAGCCGCATACGGAATCGACGATGATCGCCTTGCTGGGAGTACCGTGGGATGGCGGTTCGTCGTTCGAACGCGGGGCCGCGGCAGGACCGGCTGCGGTGCGCGCGCGACTGCACAGCGCGGCCGGAAACGGGCACGCCGAATCGGGTCGCGATGCGCTGGCCGCGTTGATCGACTGCGGCGACGCCGAACTGCCGCACGACGAAGCGCAAGCGCTTGCGGCGATCCAGCTCGCTGCCGAACAGGCCGCGGTCGAGGGTCCGGTGCTGGCCATCGGTGGCGATCACAGCGTGACGCTGCCCTTGCTGCGCGCAGCGGCGCGCCGCCACGGCCCGTTGAACGTGCTGCATATCGATGCCCACCCGGACCTGTACCCGGAGCTCGATGGGCGTCGCTTCAGCAACGCCTCGCCGTTCGCGCGCGGGCTCGAAGAGGGGCTGATCGCTGCGCTGATCCAGCTTGGCATCCGCGCCAACACGCCGCCGCAGCGCGCGATGGCGCAACGTTGGAACGTGCTGCAGTTCGGCCCCGACGCGATCGCGGATTTCGCTCCGGCAAGCCTGTTCGCGCCGCTGTACATCTCGATCGACATCGATGGCTTCGACCCCGCGTTCGCGCCGGGCGTGGCGCATCCGGAGGCCGGTGGCCTGCTGCCGCGGCAGTTGATCGGCCTGTTGCAGCGGCTTCCCGTCGCATGGGTCGGCGCCGACGTGGTCGAGGTGCTGCCCGCGCGCGACAGCAGCGGCATCACCGCGACGCTGGCGGCCAAGCTGGTCAAGGAGCTGGTGGATGCGAATCTGGTCGTGCGCGGGTAGCCGCATGCGGCGCGGCGTTACGACGCTTTCCAACGGGATTCGTACACATCGAGGCGGCGATCGTTGCGGTTTTGCACGGTGCCGGACGCGCGCGCGCTGCAACTCGGCGAAGTCCAGATCGGCGACCACGATCGTTACGATTGCTGTGGGCGATGCTGGCCGGGCCGTCGAGACGCAGCGGTTGCGCCGACAGCAGCTCGGCGGTGACGTATTCCGGAAACACCACGAAGCGCGCGCGATAGTCGGCGGCGATCCGCACCTGCTCGGCGAAGCGCCCGGCCCACTGCTCGAACGAAGCGACCCGATCGAAGCGCCACTGCACGCAGGCGATGCGCAAGCGCTGGCTCATCGCGCGAGCTATGCGGTGAGTACCGGCGAATGGAACTGCAGGCGGGCGAGCTCTGCGTACAGACCACCCTGGGCGAGCAGCTCGTGGTGACGCCCCTGCGCGATGATCCGGCCGCGGTCCATCACCACGATGCGGTCGGCCTTGAGCACGGTCGCGAGTCGATGCGCGATGACCAGGGTGGTGCGATTTTCCATCAGGCGCTCAAGTGCTGCCTGGATCACCGATTCGCTCTGCGCATCGAGGGCCGAGGTGGCTTCATCCAGCAGCAGGATCGGCGCATTCTTCAAGATCGCGCGCGCGATCGCCAGGCGCTGCTGCTGGCCGCCCGACAGCCGCACGCCGCGCTCGCCGAGGAAGGTGTCGTAGCCCTCCGGCTGCGCTTCGATGAACTCGTTCGCCTCGGCCGCGCGCGCGGCGGCGCGTACTTCCTCGTCGCTGGCCGACTGGCGTCCGATGCGGATGTTGTCCGCAGCGCTCGCGCCGAAGATCACGGTGTCCTGCGGCACCAGCGCGATGGCGCCGCGCACGATACCCAGTGGCAGGTTGCGCAGATCCTGGCCGTCGAGCGTGATGCGACCGTGCTGCGGGTCGTAGAAGCGCAGCAGCAGCTGGAACACGGTGCTTTTACCGGCACCGGACGGGCCGACCAGGGCCACGGTTTCGCCAGGCCGGATGTCCAGGCTGAAGTCATCCAGCGCCGCGGTATCGGGCCGTGACGGATAGTTGAAGCGCACGTTCTCCAAGCGCAACCCGCCGCGGATCGGCGGCACCAGGGTCGCCGGTACCTGCGGGTCGGCGATGGTGGGCTGACTGCCCAGCAACTCGCCGATCCGCTCCATCGCACCGGCCGCGCGCTGCACGTCTCCCCACACCTCGACCAGCGCACCGACCGAGCCTGCCACCATCACCGCGAAGAGCAGGAACTGCGCGAGCTCACCGGCCGCCATCGCACCGGACAGCACCTCCCGCGCGCCGACCCACAGCACGCCGGTGATCGCGCCGAACACCAGCAGGATCACCACCGCCGTGAGCTGGCTGCGCATCGCGATGCGGCGGCGCGCGGTAGCCAGGGTGCGCGCCACCACCTCGCCAAAGCGCGCCGACATGGTCGATTCGCGGGTGAAGCTCTGCACGGTATGGATCGCGTTCAAGGTTTCGCTGGCCATCGCCGAGGTGTCGGCGATGCGATCCTGGCTCTGCCGCGACAGGCCGCGCACCCGCCGACCGAACAGGATCATCGGCACGATCACCAGCGGGATCACCAACCCCGCATAGCCGGCCAGCTTCGGGCTGGTGAACACCAGCAAGACCGAGGCGCCGATCAGGGTCACCGCACTGCGCACCGCGATCGATGCGCTGGAGCCGACCACGGTCTGCACCAGTTCGGTGTCGGTGGTCAGGCGCGACAGCAGCTCGCCGGTGCGGGTGGTCTCGTAGAACGACTGGTCGAGCGCCAGCAGCCGGTTGTACACGCCCTGGCGCAGATCGGCCGCGACCTTCTCGCCCAAGGTGCTTACGAAGTAAAAACGCAGCGAGGTGGCGATCGCGAGCACGATGGCGACCCCCAGCAGGACCAGGAAGGCGCGATCCACGAAGGCCGCATCGGCTGCCGAAAAGCCATCGTCGATCATGAAGCGCACCGCAATCGGCAGCACCAGGGTAGCGGCCGATGACAGGGTGAGGAACGTCAGCCACGCCCCGATCAGGCCGCGGTAGCGGCGCACATAAGGCAGCACCGACGAAAGCGGCTTGAGGCCCTGCTGGCTCTTCGGGCGCGCTTCGGTGTCGCTCATCGGGTGCTTCCCATGCGCACCGCCAGACAGCGCGAGGCAAACGTGGCCGGATCGGTCGTGGCAAACCGGCCCATGCGGGGGCGAACATGCCGGGGTGCGGGCACGGACAGGATGCAGCCCACCATCGGGCCGAGAGGTTGTCTTGCAGCAAGGTTCAAGGCAGCAGGTTCTTCAGGTCGTCCGGAACGGGCTCATCCGGATACACGGCGCGGAACTGCGCGAGTGCATCCGCTGCGCGGCGGGTATCGCCCTGGTCGCGCATACGCCGGATGGCGTCGAGCCATTCTAGCGGGCTGAGCGTCTGTGGTATGGACCGGGTAGAGCCCGCGTCATCGTCATTTGCCAGGATTTCGTTCTCGGTCGGCTCTGGAACGCTGTCCGCCTGTGGCGCGGGTTTGGCCAAGGCATCGATTGCAGTGCTCTGCGTGCCGTCCGCGCCGCCCTCCACCGCACGCGCCGTGGACTTGCGCAACATCGACGCTGCCGGCGGTGCTGCTGCCGCCTCTTGTGCGGGTGGTGCCGGTGGTGGTGCTTCCGGCGCGGCGGCTGCGAGGGGTGCTGGAACCACCGCACGCGGTGGCGCCTGTGCGCGATATGGCTGGCGCGACTGCTGGGCGCTCCCCGCCGTCTCGTCCTGCATCGATCGTTGCCGCTCGGAGCGGTCTTGCCGCGTCGCCGACTCCCCCTTTTGCTCCGCGGCCACAGGTTGCACGTCCCTGCTGTCTGGCCTTGGTGCCGAATTGTCCGCGGACTTGGATCCGGCGTCAGCTTCCAACGGCGTGCTTTCGGCAACCGCGCCGACGACCGCCTCTGCCCCCGCCTCCGGCCGGCTATCGATCGGCGATAAGGGTGCTGTGCCCAGCGTGTTCTCGCGCATCTGCCAGCCGGTGCCGACCGCCAGCGTCAGTACCGCCGCGCTAGCGAGACCCGCAACCCAGCGCGATCGCGCCGGCCGCACCGTTGCCAGTGCGGCACGGGCATGCGCGAGTACCGCAGCGTCGAGTGCCGCCGGCGGTTCCGGCCGCGGCAGGGCGCGGTAGGCCTCGAGCAGGCGTTTCTCGTCGATTTCGCTGGGGTCGGTCATGGCGTCAACAACTCCCGCAGGCGCGCCATTGCATAGCGCAGGCGCGATTTCGCGGTTTCGCGCCCAACGCCGGTCGCCTCGGCAATTTCCTCGATGCCGAGCCCCGCCTCGGCGCGCAGCAGGAACGCCTCGCGCTGCTCGTCGGGCAGGGCCTCGAGCGCGCGCTGCAGTCGCCGGCGCTGTTCGAATTGCGACCATTGGGCATCGGGGCGGTCTTCCTCAGGCGCATCGAGCGCGGCCAGTGCGGTCTCCGGATCGGGTTCGGCCGGCCGCTGGCGGCGCCAGTGGTCGACCATCAGGTTGTGGGCAATCTGCAGCAACCAGGTGGAAAACTTCGCCTGCGGCTGCCAGCGCAGGCGGGCAGCCACCACCCGCACCCAGGTCTCCTGGAACAGCTCCTCGGTGGCGGCCTGCTGCTTTAAACTACGCAACAGGTAGCGGAACAGCATGCCCTTGTGCCGCAGGTACAACGCCTCGAAGGCGGCTGCATCGCCGCCAACCCAGGCCTGCATCAGGGATTCGTCGCTGCGCTCCATACTCACCAAAGCAAGCCTACGCGAATTCCTGCTGGCCGTTCAGGTCATCAAACGTGCCACGCAGCGGTTTGGGGTTAAACGCCCGGGGGTGGCGCCCGCGGCTTGTTACACTCGCGTGCACGCGATCTCTGGATTGTCATGGCCGCTATCCGACCAGGCCCGACTGTGGCGCAGCACCCGGTGCAATCCGATCCGGATTCCGATTCGCGGGCGCTGCTGCGTGCCGTGGGAATCGAGTCGCTGGTGGCGACCTGCGAAGCCATCCTGGCCCGATTGATGTCCTCCCGGCAGGTTGTTCTGGTATGGGCGACCTGCAGCGATGCGGACGATCGCGCGGCGTGGCGTTGCACGACCGGCGCGCCGACGGCCACCCAGCTGGCGCTGGCCGATCGCGCGATGCGCAGCGGTAGCGTGAGCACTGGCGATCTGCAGGATGGCACCTGCAACCATGCGCGAATGCTCATCGAACGCGGCGACGATGGTTTCGTGGTGATGCTGTGGACGCAGCCGGCGCTTGAGACCTCGCACGCGACCCTGCTCGATGCCGACACCGCGGCACCCATCGTCGCCGCGCTGCGCTTGCACTTGGGCCTTGAGAACCTGCGCCGTTCGGTTACGCGTCTGGCTCAGGCCGAGCGGCTGCAGCGCGCGCTGTTCGCGATCGCCGAGATGGCCAGCGCCGATCTCGACATGCCGGACATGCTGCGTGGTGTGCACGGCATCGTGGGCAGCCTGATGTACGCCGAGAATCTTTTCATCGTGCTGTACAACAGCGCGCGCGAAACCTTGCGCTTCATCTATGTGGTCGATCGCTTCGACCGTACCTTCATCGATCCCGATGAGGAGGTGCCCGCCGCGCGCTTGGCCAACAGCCTGACCCTTGGCATGATTCGTCTGGGGCGCTCGCTGCATGGCCCGTCCGGCGACGTGCGCACGCTGCTCGGCGTGCAGCGCGACGAGTCGCTCGGCCCGGACAGCGAGGACTGGCTCGGCGTGCCGATGGTGCGCGCAGGCGCAGTGCGCGGTGCGATCGTGGTGCAAAGCTACGATCAGGCGCAGGCCTTCAGCGAGCAGGATCGGAACCTGCTGTCGTATGTCGCGCAGCACATCCTGACTGCGGTCGAGCGTAAACAGGCGCATGAAGAACTGGAGCGCCGGGTCGCGCAGCGGACCTCGGACCTTGCACGGGCCAACGAACACCTCACGTGGGAAGTCAGCGAGCGCCAGCGCGGCGAGCGCCTGCAGGCCGCGTTGTTCCGCATCGCCGAACTGTCGAGCACCGCCGACACGCTGGAGCACTTCTATCGCGACGTGCATGCGATCGTCGGCGAGCTGCTCTACGCGCGCAACTTCTACATCGCGATCGTGAGCGCCGATGGCCTCGAGCTGGACTTTCCCTATTCCGTCGACGAGCACGATCGCTCGCGGCCGCGGCGCAACCTGTCCAAGGGCATTACCGAATACGTCCTGCGTACCAACCGCGCCCTGCTGGCCGATCGCGATGCGATCGCCGCGCTGAACCAGGCCGGGCAAGTGCAACCCCTTGGAACCCGTTCGACGTATTGGCTGGGTGTGCCCTTGCCGGGTGATCTGGGCCCGCTTGGCGTGCTGGCCGTTCAGAGTTACTCCGAAGACCATGTGTTCGGAGCGCGCGACCAGGAGCTGCTGGCCTTCGTTGCCCACCACATCGCACAGGGTTTGCAGCGCAAGCGCGCGCAAGCCTCGCTCAAGGCCGCGTGCGCCGAGCTCGAGCAGCGGGTCAGCGAGCGCACCCACGAGTTGGCCGGCGCCAATCGCGAGCTGCGCGACCAGATCGGCGAGCGTGAGCGCGCGGAGCTGCGCCTGACCCACCAAGCCCAGCACGACGCACTGACCGGGCTGCCCAACCGTGCCTACCTGCTGGATCGCCTGACCCACGCCCTGGCCCGCTACCAGCGTGATCGGCGCCGGCATTTCGCGGTGCTGTTCCTCGACCTCGACCGCTTCAAGGTGATCAACGACTCGGTCGGGCATCTGGTCGGCGACGAGATACTGAAGGAAGCCGGTGCGCGGATCGCGGCCGCGCTGCGCGCGCCGGACATGGTTGCGCGCCTGGGTGGCGACGAGTTCGCGATCCTGCTCGAAGACATCGCCGGCGAGCACGATGCGCTCAGCGTCGCGCGGCGGGTGATCGAATCGCTCGGCGAGCCGATGCGGGTCGGCGGCAAGGAGCTGTTCACTTCGGCCAGCGTCGGCATCGCGGCATCGCATCCGCGCTACGTGCGCGCCGAAGAACTGCTGCGCGACGCCGACGTGGCGATGTACCGCGCCAAGGCCAGGGGCCGCCAGCGCTATGAAGTGTTCGACGAACAGCTGCACAGCGAGGCGCTGAAGCTGCTCGATCTGGAGGGCGATCTGCGCCGCGCCATCCTGCGCAACGAATTCGAGCCGCATTTCCAGGCGATCGTCGACCTGCGCAGCGGGGTCACGGTCGGTTACGAGGCGCTGCTGCGCTGGCGGCACAACGAGCGTGGCCTGCTGCTTCCGGGCGACTTTCTCGACGTGGCGGAAGACAGCGGGGCGGTGGAGCAGATCGACTGGCAGATGTTCGATCTGACCTGCCGCGAGATTCCGCGCCTGACCGACGAGAACACCTACGTTTGCATCAACGTTTCGGCGCGCCACTTCCGCTCGCCTGACCTCGCCGATGCGGTGTTGGCGTTGCTGCGCGTGCGCGGCATTGCGCCGTCGCGGATCCGGCTGGAAGTCACCGAGGGCGCGCTGCTCGAAAATCCCGACCAGATCCGGCGCACCCTCGAGCGGCTGCGCGACGCCGGCGTACTGGCCCAGCTCGACGATTTCGGCACCGGCTATTCGTCGCTGTCGTATCTGCACCGACTCCCGATCCACTGTCTGAAGATCGACCGCAGCTTCATCACCGACCTGACCCCGGGCGGCGGTGGCAGCAGCGTTGCGGTGGTGCGCGCGATCCACGCGCTGGCCAACTCAATGGGCCTGGAAGTGATTGCCGAAGGCATCGAAACGGAGTTGCAGCGCGACGCGCTGCTCGATATGGGCGTGGTGTTCGGCCAGGGGTTCCTGTTTGCGCGACCGCAGGCGGCGGGTGTGCTGCTCGGTACCGTCGCTGAAACCGGGGTCTGAAACCGGGGTCAGAGTACGGTTTCCTCGCCGAATCGTGGCTGTCTCGGATTGCCGCTGTGCCGGTTTGCCACGATGCATGCGACCAGATTCTCGCGGTTCGCAGATTCTCGCGGTCAGGATGAACGCAAAACCCGTGTCGTCTCGATCGACCGGGAAAGCCGAGCAGGCGAGCAGTCTGACGCCGCCCGCCAGTTGCGCAGCAGGCAGAAGCGCGCCGCGTGGCGGAAATCAGCGTCAGTACTCAACAGTGTCAAGTCATGGCGGATCCATAGCTGGGCGATCACTGCGTCGATGGTGGCCATCTGCACGC
>Ga0335397_10003736_pt1 | contig 20253 bp, 14 predicted proteins | sample MAT04_FD_205740 | JGI IMG/M metagenome (GOLD analysis project Ga0335397, IMG submission 205740) | Freshwater microbial communities from Lake Fryxell liftoff mats and glacier meltwater in Antarctica - MAT-04 (spades assembly) (version 2) ... | reverse complement strand
CTTTACAGCTACCATTTTAGAATGGAAATATTTACTTGCCAAAAACGCATTTAAAGATATTATTATTAGCAGCTTGCAATTTTTGGTAAAAGATCGCAGAGTAGTATTATATGGATTTGTGCTGATGCCTAACCACATTCACCTGATATGGCAAATTCAAGATAAACATGAAAGAGCAAAAGTGCAGCAGAGTTTTTTGAAATATACGGCACAGCAAATGAAGTTTGAACTGCAGAAAACAAACCTTCCGGAATTGGAAACCTATAAAGTAAAAGCAAGTGATAGAGAATACCAATTTTGGGAGCGTAATCCCTTGAGCATCGATTTGTGGAGCCATCCGGTCTTTTTACAGAAGCTAAATTACATGCACAAAAACCCTACATTACCACAGTGGAAACTTTGTCAATATCCTGAAGATTATCGGTATTCGTCAGCAAAATTTTATGATAAAGGATTTGATGAGTTTGGAATTTGATGAGTTTGAAATATTGACCCACTACAATGGATAGCTGATGGGCTTACAGTTAGCCCACGCACATGTTGCAGGTGATAACACCATGCAACGGCGAACGCTGTAACACCAGCACGGGCAAAAAACGGCACGGCTGCAACACCAAAGCAGGCAGAAATATTGAAGTATTATTTTGCAGGTGAAGGACACCCTGCAAAGGCGAAAACTGCTTACCAGAGGTTCGAGACCTCTCACCCGTGCTTGATTTATTTGTCACTGTAGTTGGTATAAAGGCTTTTAGCATTGAAGTAACGGTAGAATGGAATAAATAGTTTCCATCGATTTTTATTATCAATAACTCCATTACTAACAAGCCTTTCACCATCTAACAATGGCCTGTATACAAAAGCATAAATCAATAGACCAATAACCAGAACGTTGCCGGTGTTTATAAAAAAAGCTAAAACAGCAAGTGGTAGAAACATTAGTACATAATAAGTTGATGTTTTCATTTTATTTCATTTTAGTGGGCTAGTTGATAACTGATACAATGGGCAACAACCGGTATCATTGTTTCTGGAACGAGTGCCGTCATTATCCACATAGATACACTTGTCCAGCCATGATTTGCATAAAGATCGTTGATACAATCAGCCGTTGCCTGACCAATACTTTTTTTCGCAGGCCTTGGGGCTTTTTGTGTTGTGACAGCTTGCGTTTGTCTATTGGTTGTTATGGTAGTAATTAGCTGATTATATTCATCAAATACTTGCAACGTACTAATGTTAGCCTCTAAGTTAGAAACTTTCATCGTAATTGTGACAGGTAAATTTTGTTGAGTATAAAATGTTGCAGCGGTTTCGACAACATTATTAACTGTGGTACTTACAGCTTCTACGGTTATATCAATGGCTACGGCAAGAGGATTCACCGGACCTCGGTTAAGTAAATTTTTTTCGAAGTTGAAAACCTTGAAAACTTTTGCAGGTGGATTATTTAGAATATCGGATTTCTTACAAGACGGTATAACTACTGAAATCAGAAGTAACATTGAAAAAACTTTTCTTAACATAGTATAAAATTTAATTTAAAAAATAAGTCATTATATAAATTTTTAAAATCAAAACCTAAATATGAGTTTTTTAAGAATATTTAGTTTCCAAATAGGCATCCGTTAATTCGCCTTTGTAGTTGACCCATTTGCCTAACCCTCTTTTGTCTTCATAGATACAGAAATCTACGTTGTCAGAATTTTGTGCAAGCATTATCATATCAGCTGAGACAGTATGGATTTTGGATTTATCCAGTTTTACACCTGGGTGCATTTCAACAATAGCATTGTAGACTTCTTTTGGAAACATGAATTCTTTACGTCGGTGTAAGACCATTAAAGCTTCATATCTCCATTTGATACCTGTAATTTGATAGACTTTCTTCTTTGTTATAGCGTTATCAAGATTAGAATAAACTATTCGATCAGCGCCATCTCTAATAGTGATTAATTCTGTCAAAAGAACTTCATGCGGAATAGCCTCTTTGATTTTTATGTCCTGCTGGGGTCTCCTACTCCTGGCCGTGTGGGAGGAACCCGGGCATATTGCACTTACCATCTCTAATAAACTTACATCAATGCTGGGCATGTTAGCTAGCGCACAAATCTTTTAAGGAGAACCCATCTGGACGAAAGCCAGTTGAACCATTTATAAACAAGGTCGTAGGAATGTGTAAGTTCGAACAAAGGCAACCATTGGTAGCAGGTAAAAGTAATATAGTAAAGCGCAGGTTGGCGCTATGTGTTGTGCGGGCAGACATTTGCTAATATGTAAAATCTTCAGTTGGTTTAGATGTTCACGGTCTCAATGCCGGGGTCCCTTGGCTGGTGTATAAATCTTTGAAGGAGACCCCAGCAGGACGAAAAAATCTTCGGTGGGTTTAGGTAATTAGGTTTTCCAATGCCGGGGTCCCTTGTCTTTCGCACAATGCAAGGAGACCCCGACAGGACGAAAATTCTACGGTTATGTTTGGTGATTACGTCTCCCATGCCGGAGTCCCTTGGCTGGCGCACAAATCTTTGAAGGAGACCCCAGCAGGACGAAGCCGTTAAATTTTTAACCATAATCATTAGCAACCGGGTTCCCCTTGCTGGCAGTTAAAATTAGTGAAGGAGTACGATGCAGGACGAAAAATTTGGAAATCCTGGTCTTGGAAAAATTTGCGGTCTGGAAGATATTCGGCAAATTGTAACCGACATTGGCATTGACAACCACATAGCGACCACTTTACAAAGGTTGGGTATGGAATAAAAAATGGTATAATACAGCAACAAACAAAATATGCTTAGCTTAAAAAATTTTGAAATACAAACAGCTTCCGATATCCTCGACAGAGGAGAGAAATATTTTCGCAATGGAAATGTTACAGCATTAGAGGAAGAAGAAAATGGCGTTTGGTCAGCAGAAGTAGAAGGTTCAGACCTTTATTTAGTAGAAATAATTTTAAAAAAAAATGATGAAATAAAAAGCTACAGTTGCGACTGCCCTTACGATGGATTTTGTAAACATTTGGTGGCCGTATTGTACAAGTTGAGAAACGAAATTGTAAATGTTAGTGCCACGCAGTTAAAGGCGGCACGGAAAGACGTGTTTGCCTCCTTGCTCACTTCAATAACCCATAACGATTATCAAAATTTTGTTCGTGAATACGCAAAAAAGAACAAAACCTTTAAAACTGAGTTTGAACTTTTTTTTGCTGATAAGGATGAAAGGATTGATGTAGAAAAAAAATATACCGACCTGGTTACAAGGTTAATAAAAAAATATTCCGTACAGGGATATGTACTGTATAAATCTTCTTTTGGTCTTGCAAAGGAAATAGATAAGCTTTTGGTTTTAGGAGATACATACATCAGCAAAAAAAATTATAGGGATGCTTTTGCCTTGTCAAAATCCGTTTTAAAGGGAATGAAAGAGACAATTGCGCATTGTGATGATTCCAGCGGCAGTCTTGGCGACAGCATTGAAAATACAATTGAATTGATACGGACAGTTACCTTGGCCGAGGATGTGGCGATTATATTAAAAGAAGAGGTATTTGAATTTTTGCAACTACAACTGGCAGATAAGGATTATTTCGATTATGGCGATTATGGTTACCGCTTGTTTTCCATCTTTCACGACCTCGCTGTTCAGCTTAATAAAGCCGTCGTTTTTCAATCATTTGTCGATGATCAAATTTTGAAGCTTACAGGAAAATACGATGACTACAGGAGGGAATATTTTAAAATGCAACTGATTGAGTTTTTACAGCAAACCGGAAAACTTTCTGATGCTGAAAGTTTGGTTCAACAAAACATGGATATAGTAGAAGTTAGAAGGGAAGTATTAAATAAAGCTGTAGAAAATAAAAACTATGCTGAGGCTAAGAAAATAATAGCCGAAGGCATAAAAATTGCCGAATCCAAATCTCATCCCGGTACTGTTAATACCTGGCTGAAAGAGTTGCTACGAATTGCAACAATAGAAAAAGAAATAGACGTAGTGAGGAAGTACGCAAAATACTTTGCCTTATCGCAATGGAGTGTAAATAGTGAGTATTATACTCAATGGAAAAAATCCTTTACACCCGGGGAATGGAAGCAAACCATTGAAAATCATATTTCTGAAACAATTCAGCAAATAATAGAAGATCAAAAACACAAAAAGAATAGCTTTTGGCAACCTTCCGTCCATTCTTCTATATTAAGTAGCCTCTCTCCAATATTTATCTATGAAAAATATTGGGATAGATTGCTAAAACTTGTACAACAGGAAAACAAACTGGACACTACACTCAATTACCATCAATATCTTGTAAAAGACTACCCCAATGAGTTACTTACGATTTATATACCGGCGCTGGAAGATTATGGTGTAAAAGCAAATAGCCGGTCAGACTATGCTGACCTGGTAAGAAAAATGCAAAAGATAATAAAAGATATTCCCGAAGGAAAGAAGGATGTATTGGACGTTGCAAAACGCCTCAGGACCCGGTTTTCAGTAAAGCCGCGCCGCCCGGCTATGATAGAAGAACTGGATGAAATATTGAAATAGTTTTGTATGCAAAATCAATGTAATTACAATAGTCCGTTTTACCCACAAACAACCTATAAACTGATGATTGATTAGATGTTGACTTTTGATGGGTTATTATTTAATACTGAATGAAATCGTCAGTGCATCTTTTCAAAGTCAACGAGGCGGCTATTGAATCCTTCCCCCCAAAAAACTATTATTATACAAATCGCAGTCAATATTCCTATCCGCAATCTTAAAAATAAATTTCCCTTTACATTTGAACCATGGCTATTACCCCCCGATTTATTTTGTTGATACTGGCTTGTACCATGTGCCTGTCGTGTGCAAAAAAACAATACGACAAACCTCATATTGCCATTGAAACACAATTTGGAGATATTGAACTGGAGTTATACGACAAGCAGGCCCCTAAAACAGTAGCGGCCTTTTTGTCGTACCTGGATAGCGGGTATTACAACCGCAGCAGCTTTTACCGTGTGCTGCGGCCCGACAATCAAACCATCAACTCGTGGAAGGCGGAGTTTGTACAGGGCGGCTTGTGGCGAAGTAATTATGCACGGGCTAATGCATTACCCGGCATTCCACACGAAACCACACAACAAACGGGCATTTTACATAAAAACGGTATAATATCAATGGCCCGTAACGAACCCGGTACCGCCACCACCGAATTTTTTATTATGATAGGCGACCAGCCAGGATTTGACTTTGGCGGCGAAAATAATAAGGACGGCCTGGGCTATGCTGCCTTTGGTAAGGTGGTTAATGGTTGGGATATATTAAACAAATTGTACAACCAGCCCGAAAGAAACACAGCCTTTGACCCCGCGGTACACATCTTCAACATAAAAAAGCTTTAACCTGTAAACAATAGGTTCATGAACGCTTTTTACTAAATCGTAAGCGCTTAAATGATTGTCAATTACCGGTGTTTATCCAAAATCGTCAGGTCGTTTAATCATAAAACGGCCAGCAAATACATTTAAACAAAGCCACGAATTACCCCGCCATTTTTTAGTAGCTAAGCCTGCCTGCCAAGTATTAAGTATTAACCAAAACAACCCTTTGGTAACGCTATGACTGGTGCGGCACTATTTTTTTGATTAATTAGCTGCCAGTGTATTTACTGGATAATCAAACTACTTTTTTACAATATGAGCATTATAACCGACATCAGTAGCGATGAACTGCTTTGGTATAAGGACGCCATTATTTACGAGCTACACATTAAAGCATTTAAAGACAGTACCGGCAATGGCATTGGCGATTTTGAGGGGCTGATGCAAAAATTAGACTACCTGCACGACCTGGGCGTAACGGCCATTTGGGTACTGCCCTTTTACCCCAGCCCACTAAAAGACGATGGGTATGATATTGCAGATTATTACAGCATTAACCCATCGTATGGCAATATCGACCAGTTTAAAAAGTTGTTACAGGAAGCCCACAAACGTAACCTGAAAGTAATTACCGAGTTGGTAATAAACCATACCTCCGATATGCATCCGTGGTTTCAAAGGGCCCGCCGGGCACCAAAGGGTTCGCCCGAAAGAGACTATTACGTTTGGACCGACAACCCCGAACAATACAAAGGTGTCCGCATTATTTTCCAGGATTTTGAAACCAGTAACTGGACGTGGGACCCCGTGGCACAGCAGTATTTTTGGCACCGCTTTTTTCACCATCAACCCGATTTAAATTACGATAACCCGCTGGTGCAGGAAGAAGTATTTAAAATAATTGATTATTGGTGTGCCTTGGGTGTTGACGGTTTTAGATTGGATGCCGTGCCTTACCTGTATGAACGCGAAGGCACCAATGGCGAAAATCTGCCCGAAACGCATGTTTATCTTAAAAAACTACGAACACATGTTGACGAACATTTTCCCGGAACGGTTTTGTTGGCCGAAGCCAACATGTGGCCTGAGGACTCGGCCAGTTATTTTGGCGATGGCGACGAATGCCACATGAACTATCATTTTCCGGTAATGCCGCGCATGTTTATGAGTTTGCAAATGGAAGACCGCTACCCTATCACCGATATTTTTGAACAAACACCTGCCATACCCTACAATTGCCAATGGGCCATTTTTTTACGCAACCACGACGAGCTTACGCTGGAAATGGTAACCGACGAAGAAAGGGATTATATGTACAAGGCATATGCAAAAGATCCAAAGGCTAAGATCAACTTAGGCATACGGCACCGCCTTGCACCCTTAATGGAAAACAACCGGCGTAAAATTGAATTAATGAACGTACTGCTGTTTTCGCTGGCCGGTACACCTGTTATTTATTACGGCGATGAAATTGGCATGGGCGACAATGTGTACCTGGGCGACCGCGATGGTGTACGAACCCCCATGCAATGGTCAAGAGACCGTAATGGTGGATTTTCGGAGGGCAACCCGCAGCGGCTTTACCTGCCATTAATTTTGGATACGGTGTATGCCTACGAATCCCTAAATGTAGAGGAGCAGAGCAGAAATCCATCGTCGTTGCTATGGTTTATGAAGAACATCATAAACATGCGCAAACGTTTTAAGGCTTTTAGCCGGGGCAGCATTGAGTTTTCAAGTCTTGAAAATCCAAAAATTCTGGCATTTACTAGGGTGTATAACAACCAAGTAATACTGGTAATAGTAAACCTGTCGAGGTATGCCCAGCCAGCCGAAATAGACCTGTCGAAATACAAGGGGTATGTACCGATAGATGTGTACAGCAAAAATAAATTTCCGATTATTAAAGATGCACCCTACTTTTTTACGCTTAGCCCTTACGCCTGTTATTGGCTTGAACTAAAGCAGGTAGTATTAAAAAGCGAGCAGAAATTACCATTGACCGAGCTAAAGGTTTCGTCCGTGGGCGATTTGTTAAGTGCCAACAATAAATATCAATTGGAAAACACTATTCTTCCATCATACATTGCCCACACCAGTTGGTTTCCGGGCCAGAAAAGCGATATAAAAAATATTAACATCATCGACTGTTTTACCATGCCGTTGCAACCATACAACGCTTTGTTTTTATTGATAGAGGTTTCGTACGAAAGCGGCCTGCCCGACACTTATCAACTGCCGGTAACCTTGTTAAGCGAAAATGGAAATAAACAGGATCATATAAGCCCCAATGCAATTATTTGTACGGCAGTCATTGACAAAACCAGTACTTTTTTGGTAGATGCATTATACCTGCCATCCTTACAGATAGCACTGTTTGCATACATAGCTTCGCAAAAAACAATATTATTGAAGGGTAGCGAAATTGTTTTTAAAGGCGACCCTACTGTTACAGAGCATTTTGACAACAACCCAAATGTAAAATCAAAGGCGCTGAATATGGAAGACAATAATACCTCCGTCAGCTTTAACAACGCCTTCTTTTTAAAAATATACCGGCAGGTAGACAGGGCTATAAACCCCGATGTAGAATTGACCCATTACCTTACCCACTTTCAAAAATTTGCCAGCGTACCCGATATGATTGGGTGCATTGAATGGCGGTCAAACGAACAAAAAACAATGGTGTTGGCCATGTTACAGCCTTTGGTTGAGTACCATGGCAACGGCCGGTCGTACATGTTTGAACGGTTAAATAATTTTTACGAACGAATTGTGGCCAGGCAGGAGCACCCCGAACAAAAGCTACCTCTAAGCCTTACACGGCCCATTGACTACGAAACACTGGCCGACGATATGAAGGAGTTTATTGGCGGTACCGTGGCCGAAGGTGCAGCACTAATAGGTACCCGAACCGGCGAAATGCATAATGCACTTGCTGCCGATAATGAACAAAGCGACTTTATGCCCGAGGAATTTTCGTTGCATTACCAGCGGTCGCTGTTCAGCGGCTTTCAATCGCTGGTTCGCGTTGCCTTTCACAACCTGTCAAAAAACCTTCATCAATTGCCCAAAGGCATTGTTGCCGAAGCAATTGAGTTGCTTACGAAAAGAGAAGAAGTGCTTGAATTTCTTAAAAAAATATATGCCAAAAAAATTGACGCTACCCGTATACGGGTACATGGCAACTACCAGTTACGACGTATTATTTTTACGGGTAAAAATTTGGCTATTATTGGTTTTGGTGGCGACCCCACCCGCAGCTACAGCGAACGTCGCATAAAACGATCGCCGCTAAGGGATGTGGCGGGCATGATACGGTCGTTTTATTACGCTGCCTACGAGGGCCTTATTATTGATAAAAAATTCAGGCAGGAAGAAATTGAAAAACATAAACCTTTTTGCGAAGTATGGATAAGCTATGTTTCGGGCTACTTTTTACATGCGTACCTCAAAACAGTAAAAGGCCAATCGTTTATACCCAACGACACCCACGACTTTGAGGTAATTTTACAAACCTATATTTTAGAAAAAGCATTGCACAGCCTTAACTACGAAACAGCAAACCGGCCCGGGCATATAATTGTGGCCATCAGGTTAATTAATTCGGTATTGAAAAAATAAAATTCGTTTGTTTACAATTTGGGGCAGGCTATATAGCTTTGCCCCTTTTTTATATAAACCAACAACGGCATGCGCCAACTTGTACCAGGCGTTCTTTTTGCATTTTTGTGGGCGTCGGCTTCGGTGGCCACCAAGTTTGGTATAGCCGTGGCCGATCCGCTAACATTGGCCACCGCCCGGTTTTTTATTGCAGGTGCGGGCATGTTAGTTTTTGCTTATGTTGTTTTACCATCCAAAAACCGACTGCCCAAAGGCGGGGAGTGGCAACAACTGTTTGTTTTTAGTTTGATGAATACTTCCATTTATCTGGGCACATTTGTAATAGCCATGAAGGAAGTTTCGGCTGGCATAGGTAGCCTGTCAACAGCAACCAATCCGTTGTTTATTATTGTTATGTCGGCTATATGGCTAAAGCGTAACCTAAAAACCCGCGAAGTTGTAGGCGTAACACTGGGGCTACTAGGGGTAGTGTTGGCTTGTTACCCGCTATTGTTAACCAGTTACGCAAACCTAAAAGGTTTATTAATATTACTGGCAGGTATGCTATCAGTATCGGCTGCAACCGTATATTATGCCCGTATACCGTGGACGCTTAGCAGCGTAGTAATAAACGGGTGGCAGGTACTTTTTGGCGGGGTGGTTTTATTGCCCATTGTTTTACTAACCGGTGGTATAAGCAAAAGCCACTTTAACCTGCAATTTTGGCTTTCCGCTGGTTGGCTTATCATTCCCGTATCGGTCATAGGCCTGCAGCTATGGTTTTACCTCGTAAAAATTGATACGGTAAAAGCATCGTTATGGATTTTTTTATGCCCCATATTTGGTTTTGCCAACGCCTATTTTATTTTACACGAACCAATTACATGGCACACTTTTGCCGGTACTTTTTTAGTGATAGCAGGCCTTTACCTGGCGCAGAAAGAAAAGCTTGATAAGGCATTGTAACCTCTCCTATTAAAACGCCGTGCAATACAAAACGTATCAAATTGCAAACCCACATAAAAAGTTTGCTAAGGAAGGCCAGGCGCTCAAACACTTTTTTTTTCTAATTCCAGCTGTACAAATTAAATGGCTATCAGTGTTTAAAAAAAATTTATTGGCCACACAGTAGTGTTTTTATGTGGCTTTTGTTGCGTCGCACTCGTGTACTTTTCGTTCTTTTTTCAGCAAAACGAAGCTTGCATTATCTATTAAAAACAATCATCCATCCAAACAACGCTTAGTCATTACAAATCGTATTTGCAAGTCTGGAAAGGCTTCTGATACTACCAGGTATTGGTAAACGACCGGGCCTGAAAGGCCAAAACAACAAAGCCCTGGGTGCAGCCCAAAGGCAAATACATTCCCAAACAATTTATAAGCCCTGTAAGGGCGTAATCCTCTTTTATGATATTGTATTTAGTGCCAGCTCGCACTTAAACTAACAAGCCACTAAAACCTGATTTTTACATGCTTGTATCGCTACACGATTGGTACCACCTAAAAGTATTATCCCGCCCCTTCTGGGCTTGTTAAATGAACGCTTCCCATGTCCGTGGGCTTCACCCACGTTAATGTATTTCGGCCTTTCAGGCCTGGGTCGTAAAAATAAAAAGAGCAAAATCAATCTTATAGGGTTAATTAATCTGGCTTGTTTTTTTAAACACTATATTTTTTCTGATTGGTATTTTCCAAATGGATGCCGAAAGGCAAGCAATATTCTTGACTATTATAAGTAATTACCGGAGCCGCTAAGGCCTGAAAGGCCGAAATCTATCAGCCCTGGGTGCAGCCCAGGGGCAAATACATTTCCAAACGAATTATAAGCCCTGTAAGGGCGTAATCCTCTTTTTTGATATTGTATTTAGTGCCAGCTCGCAGTTAAACTAACAAGCCACTAAAACCTGATTTTTACACTTTTGTATCGCTACACTATTAATACTACCATAAGTATTATCCCGCCCCTTCAGGGCTTTTTAATTTAACGCCAATTACGTCCGTGGGCTTCACCCACGGCTGATAGATTTCGGCCTTTCAGGCCTGGGTCGTAAAAATAAAAAGAGCAAAATCCATCTCAAATGAGGTTGATTAATCTGGCTTGTTTTAAATTTTATCCAAAATAATTTAAACAGTTTGAATTAATAAATTATACACCCTTACCATTTAAGTTTTAATGTATTGTTTTTACGGTCAGTATCAGCCATGGTTTGCGATGGGTCTATTTGCACCTCGGTAATGTCTGTCAGTTTTTTATCGGTGCTAAAAACATACGTATTGCGTGTCCATACCCACTCAGGGTGTACTATTCTGTTTTCCCCGTCGGTAGCCGGCTTTGCTCCGTACATCATATCCAACGGCATATAATGCATTTCCTTCGATCCATCTTTGTAGGTTACCTGTACATCAACCGGCATTGGTATTTCGCCAATGCGTTTTACACGTATATTGGTTTTGCCATCAGCCTCCCACAGGCTGTCAATACTGTAATTAATTGTTTTTGTGGTGTACAACCAAAACTCTTTGTACCATTTTAATTCCATGCCGCTTACTTTTTCGGCTACCCTCACAAAGTCGGCAGGATTAGGGTGTTTAAAACGCCATGCATTGTAGTATGCCAGCAAAATACTATCGCGTGCACCGGCACCAACTATGTAGCCAAGCTGCGATAAAAACACCGCTCCCTTTCCATAGGCAGCACTGCCGTAAGCATAATTGGTAGTAAAAAAGTCGGCCGGCGTAGCCATTGGTTCTTCATAGCCACTTTTGGCAAGGCGTAAGTACGCATCGTAATTACCTTGTTGTTCAAATGCCTGTTTTCCCATTAGCTCATACTCAATACGGGCCGATGCATAATTGGTAAATCCCTCGTCCATCCATGGGTACAAAAATTCGTTCGATCCCATCATGCCCTGGTACCAGCTATGCATCCACTCATGTATAGCAGTGCCAATACTTGCACTTCTTAGTAAGGTGGCCATAGGGTATTCCATACCACCATCGCCACCTTGTATAAACGAATAGTTTTTGTATGGGTAGGCGCCAAACAATTTTGCCATAATGGGGTAAGCCAACGTCACCGTATCGGCCAACAGTTGCCAGCGTGCATCACTTTCAGCAGTACCGGTTTTAAAAACAATAAATAAGGTGGGGCCATTATCAAGCTCTTTTTTTATCATGGTGTACCCGGGGTCTGCCGCCCACATAAAATCGTGTACATTGTTTGCAGCAAATTTCCAGGTAAGTGTATTGCCGGTTGGCCTGGCCACTTTTAATTGCGGGGTTGAATATCCAAAACCAATTTTATCGGCATTTTGAAGTGTACCCGTACCAGCAATCATATAATTTTTATCGATGGTGATGTTCACGTTATAATCGCCCCAAACACCATAAAATTCTCTTGCCACATAAGGGTTGGCACTCCATCCTGTATAGTCGTACTCCACTACCTTGGGGTACCATTGGCTCATACTATATCGTACGCCTTCTACATTATCGCGGCCGCTTCTGCGTACCTGTAGCGGAACCTGTGCTTCAAATTCAACCTCCATAAAAACTTTCGATTTTGGCAAAAGCCGTTTTATTAACACTACCTCTAAAATAGTTTCATGATCTTTTAATTCCTGTTTCTGGCCATTAATGGTAACCGCAATCACTTTTTGATAGCCAGTTTCCTGCGGCGTAAGGTTTAGTATCCGGTCTTTTACCCGTCCATCCCAATCGCGAATATTTTCGCCATTGCGGCTTTGACCTAAAATCGTTTTACCCAACTCGCGGCTGCGGCTATCCATAATACTATTTGGCTGAAAAGCATTCCAATAAGTGTGAAAAAAAATGCGGTTAAGCGTATCGGGCGAATTGTTTGTGTACATAATTTTTTCTGTTCCCTTTATTACGTTCGTACCTACATTCATATCTACGTTAATATCGTAGCTTATACGTTGTTGCCACCGGTCGGGCTGCCCAAAGGCAGTATTGATACATATCAAAAGAGAGAGGATAATTACAATTTTTGTCATATTTACTAAACGTTTATTTCTTATAACTTAAAATCATCTTTTACCAGTTGGCCTTTGGAAGTAAAAAACAGGTTTCGCCCGGTAATATCGCCTTTTTTAACTACTACTTTGTATAGGTATCCCTTTTCGCTATCGTCAATTCCTATCACTTCTTTTACATCGTACATGGCATATTTACTTTTGCTAAAACCATCTTTTACCACACCAGGTAACTTTTCAAAATCCATTGGCTTTTCGGTACGTAACCAATTGCCTTTGCTGGTAAAAAAGGCTTTCAGCTTTTCATTGTTTTGATCAAATTCGGCCGTAAAACTGCTTAGTTTATCCTTCCAGGTTACATGGGTGGCTTTAGGAAATTTTGATTTGAAGTTATCCGTCACCTCACCCGGTATACTTCTAAACTGGGCGCCTGCCTGTAAAGTAAACAGCCCGGTTAGTACCAGTACCAGCCATCGTTTTACCAGTGTAAGGCCATTGTTTGTTTTGTTGTTAATCGCTTTCATTATAGTGGTCGTTTTGTTTTTCATAAAATGTGGTTTGTGTTTTTTTCTGTTTAGGGCATCCTTCCAAAACAAGCACAATTTCGCCCTTTATTGTTTTTGCTGCAAAGTGTTTACAAACATCGTGCAACGTACCCTGAAAATTTTCTTCAAACATTTTTGTTAACTCGCGGCTAACACTACATTGCCTTTCGGGGCCAAAGTATTCAATAAACTCGTTTAGGGTTTTAACAAGGCGCATGGGGCTTTCGTAAAAAACCATCGTGCGCTCTTCGTTAACCAGTTGTTTTAAAATGGTTTGGCGGCCTTTTTTAAGCGGCAAAAAGCCTTCGAAGGTAAAACGGGTAATAGGCAGACCGCTGTTAACCAGCGCTGGTACAAAGGCAGTGGCGCCCGGCAGGCATTGCACCTGTATGCCATGTGTAATGCACCCGCGTACCAATAAATAGGCGGGGTCGCTTATACCTGGGGTGCCGGCATCGGTTATTAGCGCAAAGGTTTTGCCTGCCTGTAACTGGTCAATTAAGTGCTGTACTATTTTATGTTCGTTATGTTGGTGGTAAGGCGATACCGGTTTGGAAATTTTGTAATGCTGCAACAATTTAGAAGATGTTCGCGTGTCTTCGGCCAAAATAACATCCACACTTTGTAATACCTCCAGCGACCGAAGCGTAATATCTTTTAAATTGCCTAAAGGCGTGGGAACAATATAAAGCATGAAAAGGATTGCTTAGAAGGTATGCCGTAGCAGAACCTGCTGGCGGCGATATCAATTGTAAAAAAAATTTTTATCTGGTATTAGCTGCATAACCAGCCAATTATCAGCCACCGGTTTCCTGTTTAAACTACCACTGTAGCCATTCAATTAAAAAAAAATGTAAACAGATGAAATTGTATGTTTGAGATAATTACTTTCTACAATAATAACCACAGGTATAATTTTATGGCCACCGATGGGTGCCGTTATCCATCAATCATTTCAACCTCAAAAAACTCCATTACCGGGTTGGCTAATAGCTTTTTGCTGGCATCTTCGGCCAACTGTTTTGCCTCAGCTTCGCTTTGCGCATCTATTTGAAGGGTAATATGCTTGCCAACTCTTACATCGGTAATGCCTGTAAGACCTAAGTTTTGAAGGCCTCCTTTTACTGCCTTACCCTGCGGATCCAGCAGGTCTTTTAGTGGCATTACCTTTATTTGCACGTTGTAGGTCATAGTGTGTTATTTGGTTGGCAAAGGTAACCTTTGAAAGGTAATTTTTACCGTTAAAAAGAAAGGAGGATTCAGCAACAGTATATTAAATTTACCTGACTATTGAGGGCCTTGTAACGATGGATAACAGTACATACACCAAAAATATTAGGGGTACTGCTATCCACTTTAATAACACCAGCGCAGCTATTGCAAAAACGACCAGTCCAATTTTATACTTATTGGCTCCTGAGGCATCTTTGCTAAACTTAAGTGCCATCATTGGTAAGGTGCTGGCCATTAGCCAGCTTACCACTGCTATAACGGCATACCAAAACCAGGGGCTTAGCAACAAACCCGACACCCACCCGTTATTTGCATACCAATAAATTAGCGGAAAGGCGGCAATTAACATTCCTACTGCGGGTATTGGCACTCCTTTAAACGACACCGATTGGCTATTGTCCAAATTATAACGGCCAAGTCGGTAGGCCCCCGCACAGGGAATGATAAAGGCAGGCAGTAACCACCCAAACCAAACACTTAAACCATCGGGTTGCTGGGCATACGCCAACCTCAAAAACTGGTAAACAATCATTGCAGGGGCTACTCCAAAACTTACCACATCGGCCAGGCTATCTAATTGTTTGCCCAACTCGCTTGACGCTTTAAATAACCGCGCCACAAAACCATCTAAAAAATCAACCACAGCGGCAATGGCAATAAACAGCGATGCCAGGTATATTTTTTCGGGTAACAAAAGTAACAAGGCGCCTTTTGCGCTAGGGGTAATTACCAACCCGTTTTGCATTACCATTACAATGGCAACACATCCAAAAAAAAGGTTGAGAAGGGTAAACAGGTTGGGAACAAATTTCATATTAATTGGAGGCATATTTTTTAATAAACGCACAATAAAGCTACCATGGGCTCAAAGCCCGAAGAATTTATTTGTTCATTAATTGCTCTATATCGTCGGCTTCTATTGGTATGTTTTTCATTAGGTCTTTGTTTCCGTTTTTGGTGATCCATACATTGTTTTCAATACGTATGCCCATTTGTTCATCTTCAATATAAATGCCCGGCTCAATGGTAAATAGCATCCCTTCTTTTATAGGCTCTACCCTGGTACCCAAATCGTGTACATCAATGCCAAGATGATGCGATATGCCGTGGTACAAATACTTACGATGTGCCTTATTGTCCTTATCCTCGTTTTTTACTTCTTCTTTGGTTAGCAACCCTATTTTAATAAAGGTATTGGTAGCTTCATCGCCTACTTTATCAGTATAATCAACAATAGAAATACCGGGTTTTAAAATACCCTTTGCATAAATATGTAAATGAAGGCATGCATTGTACACCTCTTTCTGGCGTTTGGTAAAAACGCCGTTTACCGGCACCGTGCGGGTAAGGTCGGCTGCATAATTACCGTAGCTGGCGCCAAAATCCATTAATATCAATTCGCCGTCTTTACACTCCGCATTATTGGCTACGTAGTGCAGTGTGCGGGCCCGGTCGCCGCTGGCAATAATACTGCCGTAGGCTTCGCCCCTGGCCCTGTTGCGTAAAAATTCGTGAACCAACTCAGCCTCTATTTCGTACTCCATAACGCCTGGCTGTATAAACTGCAACAACCGCCTGAAAGCTTTATCGGTAATATCAATAGCGGTTTTTACTACCTCTATTTCTTCATCGGTTTTAATAGCACGCAACTTTTTTAAAATTTTGGCCGACCGCTCATATTTATGCAACGGAAAACGGCTTTGCATTTGTTTTGCGTACCGGTAATCGCGGGTTTCTATCAGGCTGCCTTTACGGTCGTTTTCGTTGGTATTTAGGTAAATGTGGTCTGCAAGATGGATCCATTGCTGCAGCATTGCATCCAGGCTATCGAGCCAAACAATGGTTTCAATGCCCGATATAGCGGTAGCTTCTTTTGCACGAAGCCTTTTTCCATCCCATTTTTCTTTTAATTCGTTGGGCTTAAACAACACCAGTACTTCGCGGTATTTGTTGTCAACGTTATCGGGAAACAATACCAGCATCGACTCTTCCTGCTCAATACCGGTTAGCCAAAAAAGATCGCTGTTTGGGGCGTATTTATACAACGCATCGCCATTGGAAGGTATCTCGTCGTTACTGTTAAAAATAGCTACACTATCGCCTTTCATTTCCGCTATAAAACGCTTGCGGTTCTTTATAAATATGTTGGCATTCAACGGGGTATATTTCATATTAATAATTTGGCCGGTGCAAGATACAGGTTTGGGTAAATAAAAACCGCCTTCAAAAACGAAGGCGGCGGTTAGTAACTTTCATAGGAATAATTCGCTATTCTATTACTTCAATATTTTTATTGTATTTACTTTTATTGAATACAAAGGTAGCATCGGGAATGGCAACATTGGTATTAATATTTTTTAAAGCAAATTCAATGGTGTTTCCGCTTTTATCCAACACGGTGGCGCGGGTAATCATCTTTTTTACCTTGTCAACAAACAGGTTCACTTTTTGGTAGCTCTTCCGCTTGTCAATAGGCGTCATAGCAATCGTGTAATTTGCCCCGGTTGATGAAGCCAGTTTGTACGAAAAATCCTTGTCGTAAAAATTAGAAAGTAATTTTTGTGGCGTCAATGCCTGCGCATCATCGTCAACCGCGGTAATGGTTACTTCGTTAGTGCCATTATAATTCCAGGTTTTAGTGCCGTTGCTAAAAATTTCGCCAGCTCCCTGTTTAATGTAGTATTTGTCGCCTTTTATAAAAATCTTTCCGTCTACACTACTATTCTGCTTACCGCTGCGGCTTTTTGATATGTAAGTAAAATTGGCACTTACCCCTTTCATATCTTTTAATTTGGCACTTACTTCATCCAGTATTTTTTTAGCGTTTGCGTCGTTTTGAGCATTTGCAGTTACTCCAATTGTTGCTACTGCGGCAATTACTATTCCCATTTTTGTAAATACGTTCATGTTTATTATTTATTAATGAAGACCAGTTTACCCTGGTCGTGTTTATTCAGCATGGGGTCCAAATTGGCTGTAGCTGTTTTTCGGATACATGTTTTCAAAAGCTATGCCATGCCCCACATAACCTGCATATTACCAATTGTTTCACAATAAACCGCCCGCAATTAATAACCGGCTAACTAAAAGCCTGCAATATTTCGTCCAGTTCCATTTCCGATTTTATTTGCACATCCCTGGCCTTACTGCCCTGGCTGGGGCCAACCACCCCTGCCGCCTCCAATTGATCCATTAGCCGGCCTGCGCGGTTATAGCCCAGTTTCATTCGTCGTTGAATTAACGAGGTACTGCCTATCTGGCTGGTAACAATCAACCTGGCTGCATCTTCAAACAATGGATCGCGGTTGGTGCTGTCAAAATCTTTGCTTTCCAATTCCTTCTCATCTACATACTCAGGCAACAAAAATGCATCGGGATAACCACATTGTTCACCAATAAACCCGGTTACACTGTCTACCTCGGGCGTATCAACAAACGCACATTGCAGCCGGGTAATTTCGCCATTGTAACTTATCAGCATATCGCCTTTACCAATTAACTGCTCGGCTCCACCTGCATCTAAAATGGTACGGCTATCTATTTTACTCGACACCTTAAACGCTATCCGTGCCGGGAAGTTGGCCTTTATGGTACCGGTAATAATGTTAACCGACGGCCTTTGGGTGGCAATAATAAGATGTATGCCGATGGCCCTTGCCAACTGCGCCAGTCGTGCAATAGGCATTTCTACTTCCTTACCTGCGGTCATAATAAGGTCGGCAAACTCATCAACCACTAACACAATAAAGGGCAAAAACTGGTGTCCCTTTTCGGGGTTAAGTTTGCGGGCAATAAACTTTTCGTTGTATTCTTTTATATTACGGCATCCAGCCTCTTTAAGCAGGTCGTACCGGTTATCCATTTCAATGCAAAGCGCATTAAGTGTATGCACTACTTTTTTTGTATCGGTTATAATGGCTTCTTCCTCGCCGGGCAGTTTGGCTAAAAAGTGTTTTTCAATTACCCTGTAAATACTTAGCTCCACTTTTTTAGGATCCACCAACACCAGCTTTAACTGCGATGGGTGTTTTTTATACAGCAACGACACCAAAATAGCATTCAATCCAACCGATTTACCCTGGCCCGTGGCACCCGCCATTAGCAGGTGAGGCATGGTAGCCAAATCGACAATAAAGTTTTCGTTGTCAATTTTTTTACCAATGGCTATGGGCAGCGAATACGAATTGTGTTGAAACTTATCAGATGCAAGCAATGTTTTCATACTTACGATAGACTTGCGTACGTTGGGCACTTCTATGCCAATAGTTCCCTTACCTGGTATGGGGGCAATAATACGTATGCCCAGGGCAGCAAGGCTAAGGGCAATATCATCCTCAAGGTTTTTTATGCGGCTTATGCGAATGCCCGGTGCAGGCACAATTTCGTACAACGTAACAGTAGGGCCAACAGTAGCCGCAATACGCTGTATGGTAATGTCGTAGTTACTAAGGGTAGAAATGATTTGGTTTTTATTGGTTTCAAGCTCAACCGGGTCGTGTACTATCTTTTCGCTTCCGTGTGTTTCAAGCAATTCAAGGGTGGGATATTTATAGTCACGCAAGTCTAGCTTAGGTTCGTAGGGGGCTTGCTTTACTGCCTTTGGTTTTGGAATAAAATCGTCTTCTTCCTCTTCTTCACTGTTGCGTTCCGGTGTTGGTTTTATTTCAAGTTCCATGTCGTCCAACGGCATATTGTTTTGAGCGGCTGGCGTTGGTTTTTTGTTGTGTAATGCGTAGGTCGGCAATTCGTTCAACAAATCGTCGTCATCAGCATCCGCACTGTATCCATTATGGCCAGGCAAAACTGTTGGTTGCATTACCACGGCTGATACGTTTACCGGCATTGTGGTTTCAAAAGGCACAGCTTCCTCTTTTTCGTGTTCCCTTTCATTAATGGTAAAGGTTGGCTCTATCGGTCTTTTTTCTTCCTTTGGCATAATTACCACTAGGCCGCTGCCGTCTTTCTTTAATTTATTTTTCGAAATGGGTTCATCTTTTTCAATATACAGTATGGCTTCACCCCCCTCGTTTTTATATAAGTCGTTTACTTCCCTGGGTGTTTGGGATAGCATCACATCATCCTCCATTGGCATGGGTACCTGTGCGGCTACTATTGCAGGTTTACGCCCGGGCCACTTAAAGGTGGGGTTGAACCGCCAAATAAAGTAGCTGAAAAAGGCCACCATAATTACCACTGCGGTACCAAAAGCGCCTATCACCTTAACCATCCATTCACTAATAAATTCGCCTACTGCCCCACCCAAGCTAAAGCTATTGCCGGTAAATACAAATGCCAGTGTTACACTCATTACCATAAGCCCGGCCACCACATATTTTACATTGCGCCTAAGCGAAAACACCTTACGACCGGTAAGCAGGTTAATACCCGTCACAAAAAATAACAAACAAAAAAAGAAGGAAGCAAGGCCAAACCCCTTGTAAATAAAAAAGTGGGAAGTATAGGCGCCCAACACACCTAAAAGGTTTAGTACCCTGGCCTCGTCGTGGGTAAAAA
>Ga0335397_10003734_pt1 | contig 20257 bp, 17 predicted proteins | sample MAT04_FD_205740 | JGI IMG/M metagenome (GOLD analysis project Ga0335397, IMG submission 205740) | Freshwater microbial communities from Lake Fryxell liftoff mats and glacier meltwater in Antarctica - MAT-04 (spades assembly) (version 2) ... | reverse complement strand
CAGGGAGGTCTACTGGGCGCGCTATGCCCGAGGCGTTGACGGGGCGGTCGCTCTCACCGAACCCGCCGTCGACCGCCCCGCCGAGGTCCCCGACGACGTGCGAGCGCTGCCCACGGTCGGTCGCGGCCCGGTGCTCTACCCAGCCCTCTTCCCGAACGGCCTCGAAGGTCCCCTGGACGTCGACCCGTGGTGGCTGGGGCAGGTGGCGCTGCGCCGGATCGCCGCGGGGGTCCCGATGCCGGTGGTGCCGCTCTACCTGCGTCGCCCGGACGCCCTCACCACCGCCGAGCGAGGGATGTCGTGAGCGTCGCGACCCCCAGGCTGCGGGAGGCGCACTGGAGCGATGTGCCGGTGCTCGCGGCCCTGGAGCTCGACCTGTTCGCCGACGACGCGTGGTCGGCACCGACCTGGTGGGCTGAGCTCGCCGGGCGCCCCCGCCGCGACTACGTGGTGCTCGTGGATGCCGGGGGTGTGCTCGGGTACGCGGGGCTCGACCACGGTGGTGACGTCGCCGACGTGATGACCATCGCCGTCGCGCCGCTCGCTCAGGGCCGAGGACTCGGGCGTGTGCTGCTCGCCGAGCTGGAGCGGCGTGCCGAGGCGCGCGGCGCGGGGCACCTCCTGCTCGAGGTGCGGGCCGACAACGCCGCCGCGGTCGGCCTCTACGAGCGCACCGGCTATGCCGTGCTGAGCACGCGTCGCCGCTACTACCAACCCGGCGACGTCGATGCCCTGGTCATGCGCAAAGCGTTGCAGGAGAGGGTGGTCGGTGATGCCTGACGAACCGCTGGTCCTCGGTGTCGAGACGTCGTGTGACGAGACCGGCATCGGCATCGTGCGTGGCGAGACACTGCTCGTCGACGCCATCGCGAGCAGCGTCGACGAGCACGCCCGCTTCGGTGGTGTCGTGCCGGAGGTCGCCAGCCGGGCCCACCTCGAGGCGATGGTGCCGACCATCGAGCGCGCCTGTGCCACAGCGGGAGTCGAGCTCAAGCAGCTCGATGCCGTTGCGGTGACGTGCGGCCCGGGTCTCGCCGGTGCGCTGATGGTCGGGGTCGCCGCGGCGAAGGCGCTCTCGCTGTCGCTCGGCGTTCCGCTCTACGGGGTCAACCACCTCGCGAGCCACGTCGCCGTCGACATCGTCGAGCACGGCCCGCTGCCCGAGCCCACGCTGGCGCTGCTCGTCTCGGGCGGTCACTCGTCGCTGCTCCTCGTGCCCGACGTCACCCACGACGTGCGCAGCCTCGGTTCGACGATCGACGACGCGGCCGGGGAGGCCTTCGACAAGGTGGCCCGGGTGCTCGGGCTGCCGTTCCCGGGTGGGCCCCACATCGACCGGATGGCGCGCGAGGGCTCGATCACGATCGACTTCCCGCGTGGGCTGACGACCGGTCGTGACATGGAGCGGCACCGCTTCGACTTCTCGTTCAGCGGGCTGAAGACGGCCGTGTCGAGGTGGGTGCAGGCCCGCGAGGCGTCCGGGGAGCCGGTGCCGGTCGCCGACGTCGCGGCGAGCTTCCAGGAGGCCGTCACCGACGTGCTGTCTCGCAAGGCCGTGCTGGCTTGTCGCGAGAACGGCGTCGGTCACCTGCAGATCGGTGGCGGTGTCGCCGCGAACTCGCGCCTGCGGGCGATGGCGCAGGAGCGGTGCGACGCGGCCGGCATCCAGCTGCGGGTGCCGCGGCCGGGACTGTGCACCGACAACGGTGCGATGGTCGCGGCGCTGGGCGCGCAGATGGTGCTCAAGGGTCGAGCGCCCTCCGACCTCGCGCTGCCGGCCGACTCCTCGATGCCCGTCACCGAGGTGCAGGCCTGACCCCGTCGCGACCCTCCCGCCCGCGTCTTCCCGCGAAGTCAGGAGCACTTCGCGGGCTCAGGGCCGTATACGCCCCTGACTCGGCGAACTGCTCCTGACTTCGCGGGAGGGGAGTGGGCCCGTCAGGGCTTCGTGGTCGAGCAGGGGAGCAGGCCCATCCGCTCCTTGAGGCTGACCACCCGGTGCACCGCAGCGTCGACCGCGACGGCGAACGCCTCGTCGTCGCCGGCCTCGGCCGTGACCGCCGCGATCATCGCCGGTGCCGCCGCCGCGTCTCCGGTGAGCACGATGTCACCGCCGGCCCGGATGAACCGCACCGCTCGCTGGCGCGCCGGGATGTCGCGCACCGCCTTCGCGTTGACGTCGTCGGTGATGACCACCCCGTCGTAGCCCAGGTCGCCGCGCAGCAGGTCGGTGACGATCGGTGCCGAGAACATCGCCGGCACCGTCGGGTCGAGCTTGCTGTAGCGGGCCGAGCCGACCATCACCAGACCTGCCCCCGCCTGCACACCTGCCGTGAACGGGTGCAGGAAGGGGTCGTTCGCGTCTGTCACGTCGTCGGTGATACCGGTGCTGCTGAAGTCGGTGTTGTTGCGGATGCGGCCCAGCCCCGGGAAGTGCTTCACCGTGCCCTCCACCCCGCCTGCGAGCATCCCCTTCAGGAAGGCCGTCGACGCGCGCTCGACCGTCTGGGGGTCCGAGCCGTACTGCCGGCCCCAGCGCCCGATGGGCTCGTTGGCGCGCCCCAGGTCGGCCGGCACGGTGTCGGTGACCGGAGCGAGGTTGACGTTCACACCGGCGGCAGCGAGCTCGCGCGCCCACCCGGTGGCCGCTTTCGTCAACGCCGCGGACGACATCCTCGCCTGCTCCGTGGCCGACGGCGGTCGGGTGAACCCTGTGCCGCGCAGCTGGTGCACCTCGCCCCCCTCCTGGTCCGCGGCGATCAGCAACCCGACGCCGCCCGTGCTCCTGCCCGACACCAGACCCTGGAGGTGCTCGGACGTGCGGGTGACCTTGGCCGCGCCGTCCCACCCGCCGAGGTAGACGACGTTGCCGACGTGCGAGGCCGACACGAGGTCGTCGAGGGATCCCAGCGGTGCGTTGGTGTCGAAGGCGACCATGAACAGCTGGCCGAGCCGCTGCTCGGGGCGCAGCGACGCCAGGGTCGAGGACACACAGGCGGCCGCGGCATCCGCGGCATCCGCGGTGGCGCTGGGCGAGGGGGATGGCGTGGTGGGCATCGCGCCGGCCGTGGTGCTCGAGGTCACCGGCGAGGAGGACGCAGGGGCCGACGTGCCGGAGCCGACCGGGTCGCCCGCGCACCCGGCGAGCGCCAGCGCGAGCACGGCGGAGGCGGAGGCGGAGGCAAGGCGTCGGGTCGGCAGGGGTCGAGGCGTCGCAGGAGGCACCTGAAGACGGTACGTGACCGCGCTGCGAACGGCCGATACACCGCGCGGGCGCGACCCGGCCCACGGCGCGTCGTCCCCTCTCGACGGGTCGTGCCGGGTCCGCCGCCTCCGACACAATCGTCCCCATGCCCACCGACCCCCGCCCGAGCATCCCCGTCGTCCTCGACGTCGACACCGGGGTCGACGACGCCTGCGCCCTGCTGCTGGTGGCGCTGCACCCGGGCGTCGACCTGCGCGCGGTCACCTGCGTGGGCGGCAACGCCCCGCTCGCCGACGTCGTGCGCAACACCCTGGTCGTGCTCGAGACGGCCGGGCGCCGCGACGTGCCGGTCGGCGTGGGAGCCAGCCGTCCGCTGCTCGAGGAGCCGGTCGACGCGCGCCACGTCCACGGCGCCGACGGCATGGCCGACCTCGGGATGCCGTCGCCCACCCTCGTCGCCGACCCGCGCCCCGCCATCGACCTGCTGCGCGACACGATCGATGCCGCCGCCACGACCGGAGCCCCCGTCACTGTGGTACCGCTGGCCCCGATGACCAACCTCGCCCTGCTGGCCCGGGTGCACCCCGGGGCCTTCGCGCGGATCGGCCGCGTGGTCTTCATGGGTGGTGGCGTGGAGATCAGCAACGCCACCGCCGCGGCCGAGTTCAACGTCTTTCACGACCCGGAGGCCGCCGCCATCGTGCTCGCGGCCTGCGCCGAGCACGACGTGCCGGTCACGATGTACGGCCTCGACGTCTTCTACGACCCCCTGGTCACCGATGTGCAGGTCGCCGAGCTGCGTGACCTCGACACCCCCGTCGCGCACCTCGCCGCCGGCCTGGTCTCGTTCCACCACCGCAGGTTCGCCAACGCGGGGGCGACCATCGGCGACGCCGGTGCGGTCGGCATCCTGATCGACCCGGATGCCGTGCGCACCGAGCGGCTGCCGGTGCGGGTCGAGCTCACCGGCACCTGGACCCGCGGCCGCACCGTGGTCGACCGCCGCGACTGGAGCGGTGACCTCGCCCACGACCCGCACGGGCTCCCGGCGACCGCCGTCGACGTGGCGCTCGCGATCGACGGGCCGCGGATCGCCGACCTCTGGGTGCGCACCGTGCGGGGGGAGGCGCGATGAGCGGGCGGGTGCTGGTGCTCGGGTCGCTCAACGTCGACCTCGTGACCCGGGTCGAGCGGCATCCCCGGCCGGGTGAGACCGTGCTCGGCGACGGCCTCGAGCAGCTCGCGGGGGGCAAGGGGGCCAACCAGGCGGTGGCCGCGGCATTCTCGGGGGCCACCGTCGCCATGGTCGGGTGCGTCGGCGACGACGCCGGTGGCGCGGCCTACCTCGCCCGGCTCGCGACCCGCGGCATCGACACGGCGGGGGTGCGGGTGTGCCCGGGGGTGCCGACCGGGCACGCGGTGGTCACGGTCTCCGACGACGGGGAGAACTCGATCGTGGTCATCCCCGGCGCGAACGACCGGCTCGACGAGCGAGAGGTCGCGGCCGTCGACGCGCTCGTCCCCGGCGACGTGCTGCTCGTGCAGCTCGAGGTGCCCCGAGCGGTCGTCTGCACGGCGGTGCGACGGGCGGCGGGGCGGGGCGCCCGGGTGGTGCTCAACACCGCGCCGTACGCCGCACTGCCGCCCGACGTCGTGGCCCTGGCCGACCCCGTGGTCGCCAACGAGCACGAGATGGCGGCGCTGGCCGAGGCCGGTGCCGAGCCGCGCTCGCTGCTGGTGACCTTCGGCGCCAACGGGGCGGCCTGGGACGGGGTCACGGCGCCGGCCCACGAGGTGGCCGCGGCCGACGTCGTGGACACCACGGGAGCGGGGGACGCCTTCTGCGGCGCGCTGGCGGCATCGCTCGCCAGCGGTGCCGTGCGGGAGGAGGCGCTCCGGGCGGCCCTGGCGGCAGGGGCGGCGGCGGTCCGCCACGCCGGTGCCCAGCCCGACCCCTCCCTCTGACCCGTCCCAGCTTTCCCGCCCGGTGCGACAACCTTCACCTTCGCCCCACCACATTGGGGGTGCTGAGGTGAAGGTCTCGGGATCGGGCGAGAAAGTTGGGACGCGGAGGTCAGGCGGGGTCGACGACCAGCACGACCTGCTGCCCGGCCACCCGGGTCAGGATGACGGTCGCCTGGGCGCCGTCGCCGGCCTTGCGGCCGATCCGCAGCTGGCGGCGCAGCTCGTCGTCGTCGAGCCGCACCCCGCGCTTCTTGATGGTCAGCCCGGTGATGCCGTGCTGCCGGAGCCAGGCCCGCAGCGACTTCACGCCGAACGGCATGACCTCACGCACGGCGAAGCGCCGGGCGAACGGCACGTCGACCTGCGCCTCGCTCACGACGTAGCCCAGCCCGGTGTCGACCTCGCTGCCGAGCGTCGCGGCGGTGACGGCCCCGAGCAGGCCCGCCTGGGTCACCGCGCGGTCGGGCTCGTAGAGCCACGGGCCGACGGCGCCCAGCGACTCGACCGTCGGGACCTGCGGCTCGGCCATCGTCTCGTCGACCTCGATGGGTGACCGGTCGGGGCCCAGGAGGCGTGCGCTGCGCCCCGGGCGCTGCGCGAGCGGCCCCCACCACACGGCGCACTCGAGCACGTCGCCGCCGAAGGAGGTCCACTGCGCCTGCGTGCCGAGCGGGATGGCGTCGTGCGGCATCGAGGGTGAGAGCTTGGCGCCGGTGGCGGGCACGGCGGTCGCGACCTGGAGCACGAACTTCCAGGTCGGCTGGATCTCGTCGAGCCGGAAGACCCGCTTGATCCGCCCGTGCCGGCCGGTCCTGCCGGGCACGCGGCGGGCCGGGTCGAGCCACACCCCGACCCGGGCGCGCAGCGGGTCGCTCGGTGGCTGGAACTCCTCGGCCATCCCCACGCGGGCGCGCGAGTCCGGCCACGGCCGCAGGTTGAGGTCGGCGATCGCGGCGGTGACCGGGTCGGTGTCCACGCCCTGCACGGTCACGCCGAGGGCCGACATCGCCACGGCATCCGACCCGATGCCGCAGCCGAGGTCGTGCACCGTGGCCAACGAGGCGTTGGAGAAGCGCCCCGCATGGGTCGCCGCCACCTCCAGCCGCGACGCCTGCTCGAGCCCGTCGGCCGTGTAGAGCAGGTCGTCGGCGAACTCGCCGAACTTCGCGACAGCCCGGGCCCGCAGGCGCTGCTGGGTGAGCAGGGCGGCGACGAAGTCGGGGTCGTGGCCCTCGCGCCGCAGCCGGTCCTGCAGGCGCATGACCTCCCGCTCGTCGTAGGCGGGCAGGCCCCGCAGGAGCGCCCGACCGTCGGGCGACCCCAGCATCCGTACGGTGCCGACATCCACGGCGGGCATCCTGCCAGTTCCTGCGCGGGGTGCGTCCCGGGGCGTGCAACCGCCGCCGGTTCGTCCGCGCACTGGCACTCAAGTTGACCGAGTGCTAACGGGCGACCTAGATTTGCCTCATTGGCACTCGCCCCCGGCGAGTGCCAGCGCACCCCGGGTCTCGATCGACCCCCGCGACGGCGACCGCGGCCCGGACGCGCAGTTCCCCGTCCACTTCGACTCACCCCACAGGGGAGGAGCACACCGTGTCGGTTTCCATCAAGCCGCTCGAGGACCGCATCGTCATCAAGAGCCTCGAGGCCGAGCAGACGACCGCGTCCGGTCTCGTCATCCCGGACACCGCGAAGGAGAAGCCCCAGGAGGGCGAGGTCCTCGCAGTCGGTCCCGGTCGCATCGACGACAAGGGCAACCGCGTCCCGCTCGACGTCCAGGTCGGTGACCGCGTCATCTACAGCAAGTACGGCGGCACCGAGATCAAGCACGGCGGCGAGGAGTACCTCATCCTGTCCGCCCGTGACGTGCTCGCCGTCGTCGGCTGACGCACGACCCACGTATGCCGTGACCGCGCCCCGGTGCGCACCCGCCACCGGGTGTGACCGGGGCGCGTCCGGTACCGGTGACTGAACGACAACCCCGCCGCGGCGCAGCGCAAGCCCGCCCCCGGCATCCCGAACACGAAGGACAGCAATGGCCAAGCAACTGGAGTTCAACGACTCCGCCCGCAAGTCGCTCGAGCGCGGCGTCGACGCGCTCGCGAACGCCGTCAAGGTGACGCTCGGCCCCAAGGGCCGCAACGTCGTCATCGACAAGAAGTGGGGCGCCCCCACGATCACCAACGACGGTGTGACCATCGCCCGCGAGATCGAGCTCGAGGACTCCTACGAGAACCTCGGCGCCCAGCTCGCCAAGGAGGTCGCGACCAAGACCAACGACGTCGCCGGTGACGGCACGACGACCGCGACCGTTCTCGCCCAGGCCATGGTCCACGAGGGCCTGCGCAACGTCGCCGCCGGCGCCTCGCCGTCCGACCTCAAGCGCGGCATGGACAAGGCCGTCGAGGCCGTGTCCGAGGAGCTGCTGAAGACCGCCCGTGAGATCGAGTCCAAGGACGAGATCGCCCAGGTCGCCTCGCTGTCCGCGCAGGACCAGGAGATCGGCTCCACGATCGCCGACGCGTTCGACAAGGTCGGCAAGGACGGCGTCATCACCGTCGAGGAGTCCTCGACCGCGTCGACCGAGCTCGAGTTCACCGAGGGCATGCAGTTCGACAAGGGCTACATCTCCCCGTACTTCGTCTCCGACCCCGAGCGCATGGAGTCCGTCGTCGAGGACGCCTACGTGCTCATCAACCAGGGCAAGATCTCGGCCATCGCCGACGTCCTGCCGATCCTGGAGAAGGTCGTCAAGGCCGGCAAGCCGCTCCTCGTCATCGCCGAGGACATCGACGGCGAGGCCCTCTCGACGCTCGTCGTCAACAAGATGCGCGGCACCTTCAACGTCGTCGCCGTCAAGGCTCCCGGCTTCGGCGACCGCCGCAAGGCCATGCTGCAGGACATCGCGACCCTCACCGGTGGCCAGGTCGTCGCCGAGGAGGTCGGGCTCAAGCTCGACCAGGTCGGTCTCGAGACCCTGGGCCAGGCTCGTCGCGTCGTCGTCACCAAGGACAACACGACGATCATCGACGGCGCCGGCGACCACGAGGACGTCACGGGCCGGGTCAACCAGATCAAGCAGGAGATCGAGCGCACCGACTCCGACTGGGACCGCGAGAAGCTCCAGGAGCGCCTCGCCAAGCTCGCCGGTGGCGTGTGCGTCATCAAGGTCGGCGCGCACACCGAGGTCGAGCTCAAGGAGAAGAAGCACCGCATCGAGGACGCCATCTCGGCGACCCGCGCGGCCATCGAGGAGGGCATCGTCGCCGGTGGCGGCTCCGCCCTCATCCAGGCCGTCAAGGTCATCGACGGCCTGGGCCTCGAGGGTGACGAGAAGGTCGGCGCGTCCATCGTGCGCAAGGCCGCGGCCGAGCCGCTGCGCTGGATCGCCGAGAACGCCGGCATGCAGGGCTACGTCGCGGTCGCCAAGGTGCAGGACCTGGAGCCGGGCATGGGCCTGAACGCCGAGACCGGGGAGTACGAGGACCTCGTCAAGGCCGGCGTCATCGACCCGGTCAAGGTCACCCGCAGCGCGCTGCGCAACGCCGCGTCGATCGCGTCGATGGTGCTCACCACCGACACCCTCGTCGTCGAGAAGAAGGAGGAGGAGCCGGCCGGCGCCGGTGGCCAGGGCCACGGCCACGGTCACTGACGCTCCCCCTCCCGCGCCGCTGGTCGGCGCACACGCACCACACCGGATGCCGTCCGCTCCCCTCTGGGGCGGGCGGCATCCGCGCGTCGTGGGCCGGCAGGGCGGGTCGGATGCAGCGTCGCCTCGCCGCGGGGGGCGCCACGTCTTGCGGAGTCAGGAGCACTTCGCGAGGGCAGGAGCACGCCTTGCGGAGTCAGGAGCACTTCGCGAGGGCAGCAGCACGCCTTGCGGAGTCAGGAGCACTTCGCGAGGGCAGGAGCACGCCTTGCGGAGTCAGGAGCACTTCGCAAGTCATGAACCTCTCGCCGGGTCAGGTGCGTATACGGCCCTGAGTCGGCGAAGTGCTCCTGACTTCGCGAGAAGCGGGGGCGGGAGTCAGAGCTCGGCCGTGACGGCGAGCGTCTCGGACTCGTAGGTCACGACATCGCCGGGGCGCACCTGCCGGCCGCGCCGGGTGTCGACCTCGCCGTTGACGGCGACCAGGCCGCGCTCGATGACCTCGCGAGCCATGGCCCCGTCGTCGACCACTCCGGCGAGCTTCAGCAGCTGGCCGAGCCGGATGCTCTCGCCGCGGACCGGGACCTCGAGGGGGGTGCTCACATGCGTGAGGCTACGCGGCGTCGCACACCGGCCGCGGCTGACCGGCGGGGCGCCTTGCCCGGGTCGCAGGCCGTCCCGTCCGGTGGTGACGACGATGTCAACGCCGGACGGGCCGTCCTACGACCCGGACCGCCTCTCCCCCCCGGGAGTCGGCGGCGGTGACCGCGCGTGGCGGCCACCGGGTCAGGAGGCGATGTGCCGCTCTCGCGTGTAGAACGTCTCGCGCTCGTCCTCGGTGAGGCCGCCCCAGACGCCGTACGGCTCACGGACCGACAGCGCATGGCTGCGGCACTGCTGCAGGACGGGGCAGCCGACGCAGACCTCCTTGGCGGCGCTGGCACGGCTTCGACGCTTCGTGCCGCGCTCGCCCTCGGGGTGGAAGAACACCTCGGGACCGACTCGGCGGCAGGCGCCGTCGAGCTGCCAGTCCCACAGATCGGCCACGGGACCCGGCAGTCGGGTGATCTCGGCCATGTTCTCGTACCTCCACAGTCTGGGGGCCGCTTCCCGAGCGACCAGAACCTCACGGTAAGAGGGGGTTGGTACGCGGTGGGCAATCCTTTGGTAAAGGCTTGGTCAAGGGCCTCCAGAGGGGGCCTGCAAGCCCCTGACCTGTCGGATCGTGACCTGCGGATTCCGTAGGTGAAAGCCGCTGGCGGGGATCCCGGCGGTGCCACCGGGGGGCCGGAGCACCGCCGCGGGTGGCGTGACGAGAACCTCCCGCGGACCCCGTAGAATCGGGCGATGAGCCTCGGACTCGACGAGACCAGCACGACCCGCGACGACCTCCCCGCGAGTGCCGCCTCGTCCGGCGGGGCGACCGGCGCGCCGACCCCCGCCGTCGCGGCAGCGACGGCCGAACCCGCCTCGCCCTCGCCCTTCGCCGAGCTCGGCCTGACCTACGACGACGTGCTGTTGCAGCCCGGAGAGACCGACGTCCTCCCCAGCGAGGTCGACACCACCACCCGGCTGACCCGCGAGATCTCCATCCGGGTGCCGCTGATCTCGGCCGCCATGGACACCGTCACCGAGGCCCGGATGGCGATCGCCATGGCCCGCAACGGCGGCATCGGCATCCTGCACCGCAACCTGTCGATCGAGGACCAGGCCTACCAGGTCGACCTCGTCAAGCGCACGCAGACGGGCATGATCTCCAACCCGGTCACCATCGGACCGCACGCCACCCTCGAGGAGCTCGACGACATCTGCGGGCGCTACCGCGTCTCTGGCCTGCCCGTCCTCGACGAGGGCGAGCACCTGCTGGGCATCGTCACGAACCGCGACCTGCGCTTCACCCCCGTCGCCGAGTGGGGACACACCGCGGTGCGCGACGTCATGACCCCGATGCCGCTCATCACCGGCAAGGTCGGCATCAGCAACGAGGAGGCCACGCTCCTGCTGCGTCAGCACAAGCGCGAGCGCCTGCCGATCATCGACGACGAGGGCCGCCTGCGCGGGCTCATCACCGTCAAGGACTTCGTGAAGTCCGAACAGTTCCCCGACGCGAGCAAGGACGCCGACGGCCGCCTGCTCGTCGGCGCTGCCGTCGGCTACTTCGGCGAGGCCTGGCAGCGTGCCACGACCCTCATCGAGGCCGGTGTCGACGTGCTCGTCGTCGACACCGCCCACGGCCACGCGCGGCTGCTGCTCGAGATGGTCCAGCGGGTCAAGAAGGACCCCGCCACGCGCCACGTGCAGGTCATCGGTGGCAACGTCGCCACCCGGGCGGGGGCCCAGGCCCTGGTCGACGCCGGGGTCGACGCCGTGAAGGTCGGGGTCGGGCCCGGTTCGATCTGCACCACCCGTGTCGTCGCCGGCGTCGGCGTGCCGCAGGTCACGGCCATCCACCAGGCGTCGCTCGCGTGCGGCCCGGCCGGCGTACCGCTGATCGGCGACGGAGGCCTGCAGTACTCCGGCGACATCGCCAAGGCCCTCGTGGCCGGAGCCGACACGGTCATGGTCGGTTCGCTGCTCGCCGGCTGCGAGGAGTCGCCCGGCGAGCTGGTCTTCCTCAACGGCAAGCAGTTCAAGGCCTACCGCGGCATGGGCTCGCTCGGCGCGATGTCGTCGCGCGGGAAGAAGTCCTACTCCAGGGACCGCTACTTCCAGGCCGACGTCAGCTCCGAAGACAAGATCGTGCCCGAGGGCATCGAGGGTCAGGTCGCCTACCGGGGGCCGGTCGGTGCCGTGGCCCACCAGCTCGTCGGCGGCCTGCACCAGTCGATGTTCTACGTCGGCGCGCGCACCATCCCCGACCTGAAGGCCAAGGGCCGCTTCATCCGCATCACGACCGCAGGGCTGCGGGAGTCGCACCCCCACGACATCACCGGAATCGTCGAGGCGCCCAACTACCCCAAGGGCTGAGCCGACCCCTCCACCCTTTCATGAGTGCGGAAACGGCTGCCAGGGCGACCACTTCCGCACTCGCCGCGATCAGGAGCGGGTGAGCGCGTCGCGGTACGACCGCAGCGCCGCCCCGCCGCCCGGCGTGCGGTCGACCGAGGTCGCCGCCAGCACCCCGCGCACGATCGCGATCGCCACGCAGTCGGCCGCCGCAGTCTGCAGCTCGACCTCGTCGACTCCGGCGACCCCCGGCCGTGCACCGGTCGCGAGCGCGAAGACCGTGTCGCCGTCGTAGGCCGTGTGCACGGGAGACAACGCCCGCGCGAACCCGTCGTGGGCCACCCCGGCCAGCTGCTGACAACCAGCCTTGGTCAGCGTCGCATCGGTCGCGACCACGGCCAGGGTCGTGGCGGTGCCCACACGAAGCTGCTCCGCCTCCGCCGCGCGGGCCGACCGGTGGGCGGCGACGAGGCCGGCATCCGGCTCGGGCAGGTCGACCTCGGGCGCCAGGTGGGCCGCGAGCAGTCGCCCGTCGTCCCCGAACGGCGCGCCGACGGCGTTGACCACGACGAGCGCCGCCACCGTGGCGCCTGAGGCGAGCACCGCGGATGCCGTGCCGGCCCCGCCACGCAGGCCCCCGGCCCGTGCCCCCGTGCCGGCACCCACCGACCCCTCAGCCACCGGCCCGCCGGTGGCGGTCCGGTAGGCAGCGGCGCCGTCGGCCGGGCCCGGATGGTGCAGCCACGACCCGCCGCGCCCGAGGTCGAACAGGATCGCCGCGGGAACGATGGGCACCCGCTCGTGCGGCGCGGGGCCCACCGGCCAGCCGGCTGCGGCCTCGTAGACCGCGGCGGCGACGCCGTCGGCGGCCGACAGGCCGAAGGCGCTGCCCCCGGCGAGCACGACGGCGTCGACGGCAGTGACGAGGTTGCGGGGGTCGAGGAGGTCGGTCTCGCGGGTGCCCGGGCCGCCGCCACGCACGTCGACGCCCGCCGTCGTGCCGGGTGGGGGCACGACGACGGTCACCCCGGTCAGCCACCCGGGCTCGTCACGCGTTGTGTGCCCGACGCGCACCCCGGCCACGTCGGTGATGGCATCGTCCGGTCCCGGTTGCACCGGCCCAGCATGCCGGATGCCGGCCTCGCGGGTGCGGGGCCGGCATCCGGTTCGAGCGTGACCGCCTCAGTGCAGCAGGACCGGCGGTGCGATGTCGTCGGGCGTCGCGTCGTCGAGCAGGTGCGACTCCTCGTGCTGGCGCGGCAGGAAGTATGCCGGGACGAGGGTGAGCGTGAGCAGCACGGCGGCGACCCAGAAGGTGGTGCTGAAGGCGGCGGCCATGGCCTCCTGCACGGCAGCCACGAGCACCTCCTGGCCCTTGGCGAGCAGTGCCGCGACCTGCGGGAACTGGGCCGCGATCTCGCCCACCTGCTGCGGGTCCTTGACACCGGCTGTGGCCTCGTTGAACGCGTTCGACGCCTTGAGCAGGGGGTCGTCCTTGAGCCCGGTGGTGAGCACGACCGACATGATCGCCACGCCGATCGACGACGCGATCTGCTGGCTGATGTTGAGCAGGGTCGAGCCGCGCGCCACGTCGTGCGACTTCAGCGTCTTCAGCGCCGAGGTCATCAGCGGCATCATCGTGGCGCCCATGCCCAGACCCATGACGAACAGCACCGGCAGGATGAAGCTGTAGGGCGTGGTCGCCGTGAGCTGGGTCAGGGCGAACATGCCGCCGACGATCGCCACCAGGCCGAACGGCACGATGCGGCCGACCGGCAGCTTGTCCATGAGCGCGCCCGCGATCGGCATCGTGACCATCGCGCCGACACCCTGCACCGCCATCAGCCAGCCGGCCTGCAGCGCGGTCTCGCCGCGCACCTGCTGGAAGTAGGTCGGCACGAGCAGCAGCCCGCCGAAGAAGGCCGCTGCGAAGAGGAACATGGTGATGACCGACACCGTGAGGTTGCGGTTCCTGAACAGGCGCAGGTCGAGCAGCGGGTGCTTCGGCTTGAAGCTCCAGAGCACGAAGCCCGCCACCATGAGCAGCCCGATCGTGCCCGGGATGACGACCTTCGGCGAGAAGAACGTGCCTTCGCCGGGGATCGACGAGACGCCGTAGAGGAACAGGGCGAGACCGGGCGACATCAGGGCCATGCCGACCCAGTCGAAGGACTCCGAGGGCTCGGGCCGGTCGGAGGCCAGGACGCGCCAGGAGTAGATGATCGCGGCTGCGCCGATCGGCACGTTGATCAGGAAGATCCAGTGCCACGAGTAGTTCTCGATCAGGTAGCCGCCGAGGATGGGGCCGAAGATCGGGCCGAGCAGCATCGGCACACCGAGGATGGCCATCAGGCGGCCCATCCGCGCCGGGCCGGCCGCGCGGGTCATGATCGTCATGCCGAGCGGCATGAGCATGCCTCCGCCGAGGCCCTGAAGCACCCGGAAGCCGACGAGCATCTCGATGCTCGTCGCCGCGGCGCACAGCACCGAGCCGAGCGTGAAGAGCAGCAGGGCGGTCATGTAGAGGCGCTTGGTGCCGAACCGGTCGGCCGCCCACCCGGTGAGCGGGATGACGGTCGCGAGCGCCAGCGTGTAGGCCGTGACGGTCCACGCGACGGTGGAGTAGGGCAGCGGGTCGCCCGGCGAGCCGAACTCGGTCTGGAAGGTGGGCAGGGCGACGTTCACGACGGTGATGTCGAGGATCGACATGATCGCGCCGAGCACGACGACGCCGGCGACCTTCAGGACGGCCCCGTCGATGGTGTCGGGGTACACGTGGGGCGCCGTTGGCGCTGGTGCTGATGACACGTTGGCTCCATGTCCGGGGTGCGATGGTCTACCGAGCGGCCGCGTCGTCGACCCCTGACGTGGGGCGGCTGGCCGGGCGGCTGGCGGCATCGATGCCGACGGTCAAGTGTGCCTCACCGCTCCCCGCCCGAGGAAACAGTTTCTGCGGCGAGCAGTCACCCGCGAAGTCAGGAGCAGTTCGCCGAGTCAGGATGCAGTAGGGCCCTGAGCCCGCGAAGTGCTCCTGACTTCGCGAGGAGGGCGCGCGGCGAGTGGCACGGCATCCGCTCGATAGGCTGCCCCGGTGAACGAGATCGAGATCGGACGAGGCAAGCGCGGCCGCCGGGCATACTCCTTCGACGACATCGCCATCGTGCCCTCGCGCCGCACACGAGACCCCGAGGATGTCTCGGTCGGGTGGCAGATCGACGCCTACCACTTCGACCTGCCGGTGATCGCCGCTCCGATGGACTCGGTGATGTCGCCCCAGACGGCCATCGCCCTCGGCAAGCTCGGCGGCCTGCCGGTGCTCGACCTCGAGGGCCTCTGGACCCGCTACGAGGACCCGACCTCCATCCTCGCGGAGATCGCGACGCTCGATTCGGCCCTGGCGACCCCCCGCATGCAGGAGATCTACCGGGAGGAGATCCGGCCCGAGCTGGTCACCGAGCGGCTGCGCGAGATCCGGGATGCCGGCGTCACCGTCGCGGGCGCGCTCACCCCCCAGCGCACCCAACAGCTGTGGAAGACCGTCGTGGATGCCGGCGTCGACCTGTTCGTCATCCGCGGTACCACCGTGTCGGCCGAGCACGTCTCCGGCCGCGCCGAGCCGCTGAACCTCAAGCGCTTCATCTACGAGCTCGACGTGCCGGTCATCGTCGGCGGTGCCGCCTCGTACTCGGCAGCCCTGCACCTCATGCGCACCGGAGCCGCGGGCGTGCTCGTCGGTTTCGGCGGCGGGGCCGCGCACACCACGCGGCGCACGCTCGGCATCCACGCGCCGATGGCGTCCGCCATCGCCGACGTCGCGGCAGCCCGCCGCGACTACCTCGACGAGTCGGGTGGCCGCTACGTGCACGTGATCGCCGACGGTGGCATGGGCAGCAGCGGCGACATCGTCAAGGCGGTGGCCTGTGGCGCCGATGCCGTGATGCTCGGTGCGGCACTGGCCCGGGCCACCGAGGCCCCGGGCCGTGGTTTCCACTGGGGCCCGGAGGCTTCCCACCCCGAGCTGCCCCGCGGGGAACGAGTGAAGGTCGGTGTGGTGGCAGGGCTCGAGGAGATCCTCTTCGGCCCCAGCCGCGTCGCCGACGGCACGACCAACCTGGTCGGCGCCCTACGCCGGGCCATGGCCACCTCGGGCTACCTCGACCTCAAGGAGTTCCAGCGGGTCGAGGTCGTCGTCGCGCCGTACCACCGCAGCTGACGGGGCGACGCGAGGGGCCGTTGCGCGACCCGATGCGTGCCGCATTTCACGAACGGGCACCAGCAGCCGGGTCGGGTGGTTACCCTTCGGTAATGGCCGAAGTCGTCGCTGACCCCGAGACCGATCCCAACGCAACGTATGCCGTGGACCCGGCTCGGGTCCGGGTGCTCACCGCCCGGGTGGTGGCTGCGGGCGACGGCGGCGAGGAGCTGACCCGCACGCCGCTGACCGGCGCCCCCCTCGCGGTGCTCCCGCTGTCCACCGCACGCGACGTCGGCGTGGCCATGGACGCGGCCCGTGGAGCCCAGCGCCGATGGGCCGCCACCACGGTGGAGGAGCGCGCCGCGGTGCTCCTTCGCGTGCACGACCTCATCCTCGACCGGCAGGCCGAGCTGCTCGACCTCGTGCAGCTCGAGTCGGGCAAGACCCGCGCCCACGCCTACGAGGAGGTGGGCGACTGCGCCATCGTGGCCCGCCACTACGCCCGGCGGGGTCCCGCGCTCCTGCGCGACGTCAAGCACGTCGGAGTATTCCTCGCGCTGTCACGGGCCGTCGAGCACCACCGCCCCAAGGGCGTGGTCGGCATCGTCTCGCCGTGGAACTACCCGCTGAGCCTGGCCGTGACCGACGCCATGCCCGCGCTCCTCGCCGGCAACGCCGTCGTGCTGCGCCCCGACCTGCAGGGGTCGCTGACGGCGCTCGCCGCGGCGGAGATCTTCGACGACGCCGGGCTGCCGGAGCACCTCCTGCAGGTCGTGCTCGGCCACGGCGACCCGACGGGCCAGGCCGTCGTCGACCAGGCCGACTACGTGAGCTTCACCGGCTCGACCGCCACCGGCCGCCGGGTCGCCCAGGCCGCCGGCAAGCGGCTGATCGGCGTCAGCCTCGAGCTCGGCGGCAAGAACACCATGTACGTCGCCGCGGACGCCGACCTGCGACGTGCCGTGCCCGGCGCAGTGCGGGCGTGCTTCGCCTCGGCCGGCCAGCTGTGCATCAGCGCCGAGCGGCTCGTGGTGCACACCGACGTCTACGACGAGTTCGTGCCGACGTTCGTCGAGCACGTCTCCCGGATGCGCCTGTCGACCGGTCTGCACTGGGGCGCCGACATGGGCAGCATGGTGAGCGCCGAGCAGAAGGTGAAGGTGCTCGAGCACATCGACGACGCCGTCGCCAAAGGGGCTCGCGTGCTCACCGGGGGCCGGGCGCGCCCGGACATCGGTCCGCTCGTCGTCGAGCCGACCGTGCTCGAGGGGGTCACCTCGGCGATGACCTGTCGCGACGAGGAGACCTTCGGGCCGCTGGTCTCGCTCTACCGGGTCTCGTCCGACGACGAGGCCGTGCGGATGGCCAACGACACCGAGTACGGCCTGAACGCCTCGGTGTGGACGCGCGACGTGCGGCGCGGCCGGCAGCTCGCCGCCCACATCCATGCCGGCACGGTCAACATCAACGAGGGTTACGCGGCGACGTGGGGCAGCGTGGCCGCCCCGATGGGCGGCATGAAGTCCTCCGGGCTGGGCCGGCGACACGGCCGCGAGGGCCTGATGAAGTACACCGAGACCCAGAACATCACCTCCCAGCACCTCGTCCCCATCGCGCCGTTCGGCGGCATGTCGGACCAGACCTACACCCGGGTGCTCACCCGGGCGCTGCGCGTCATGAAGGCGGTCGGACTGAAATGACCACGAACGGCTCGTCAACGACTCCCGCACCCGAGGTCGACGTGGACGTCGACGTCGTGGTGATCGGCTCCGGCTTCGGCGGGTCGGTCACCGCGCTCCGGCTCGCCGAGAAGGGGTACTCCGTGCTGGTCCTGGAGGCGGGGCGCCGCTTCGCCGACGAGGACTTCGCGCAGACCTCCTGGGACGTGCGCAAGTTCCTGTGGGCCCCGAAGGTCGGCTGCTACGGGGTGCAGCGCATCCACCGCCTCAAGGACGTCATGATCCTGGCCGGTGCCGGGGTGGGGGGTGGGTCGCTCAACTACGCCTGCACCCTCTACGTGCCGCCGGCGCCGTTCTACGCCGACCCGCAGTGGGCCGACATCACCGACTGGCAGGCCGAGCTCGCACCGCACTACGCGACCGCGTCGTCGATGCTCGGGGTCGTCACCAACCCGTGCGAGGGAACCGTCGAGCAGGTGATGCGCCGCACCGCCGACGACCTCGGGGTAGGGGACACCTTCCGCAAGACCCCCGTCGGCATCTACTTCGGCGAGGCCGGTGAACGGGTTGCGGACCCCTTCTTCGGGGGCGTCGGGCCGGAGCGCACCGGCTGCACCGAGTGCGGCAACTGCATGGTCGGATGCCGGGTGGGCGCCAAGAACACCCTCGTCAAGAACTACCTCGCGCTCGCCGAGGGCCTCGGGGTGCACGTCGAGCCGATGCGCACCGTCACCCGGCTGGGGGTCGTGCCCGGCACCGCCGGGGGCGACGGCGGGGGTGAGCGCTACCGCGTGCTGCACGAGCGCACCGGTCCGCGCAGCGGCCGCGAGGTGCGGGTCACCACGGCCCGGCACGTCGTCGTGGCTGCGGGCACCTGGGGCACGCAGCACCTCCTGCACGAGATGAAGGACGAGGGCGAGCTTCCGCGCATCTCTGACCGGTTGGGCCACCTCACGCGCACCAACTCCGAGGCCCTGCTCGGTGCCACGACGCTCCGGGTGCCCGAGGGCGCCGACCTGTCCAAGGGCGTCGCCATCACGTCGTCCTTCCACCCCGACGAGGTCACCCACGTCGAGAACTGCCGCTACGGCAAGGGTTCGAACGCCATGGCCCTGCTGGCAGGTGTGCGGGTGCCGCCGGACACCGGGCGCTCGCGCCTGGCGCAGGCGCTGCTCGAGCTCGCCCGGCATCCCCGCGACCTGGGCGCGGTCGGCATCAACGCCTACCGGTGGAGCGAGCGCACCGTCATCGGCCTGGTGATGCAGACCAAGGACAACTCGCTGCGGACGTTCCGGAGCAAGGGCCGGTTCGGGCGGCACCGTCTCACGTCCACCCAGGGTCACGGTGAGCCCAACCCCACGTACATCGAGGTGGGGCACACGGCGATGCAGGCCCTGGCCGCCCGGCTCGAGGAGGACACGGGGGTGCGCGCCATCGCCGGTGGCTCCTGGGGTGAGGTCCTGGACACTCCGATGACCGCGCACTTCATCGGTGGCACCGCCATCGGCTCCAGCGTCGAGCGAGGGGTGCTCGACCCGTACCACCGGGTGTGGGGCCACCCCGGCATCTCGGTGGTCGACGGGGCGGCGGTCTCGGCGAACCTCGGGGTCAACCCGTCACTGACCATCACCGCTCAGGCGGAGCGGGCGATGTCGTTGTGGCCCAACCGTGGTGACACCGACCCGCGCCCCGCGCAGGCCGAGCCGTATGCCGTGCTGTCAGCGGTGCCGGCGCGCAACCCTGCGGTGCCGACCGGCTTCCCCGTGCTGGTCGAGCTGGGGATGCCGTCCGTCAGCAGGCGCACCGCCGACCCCGTGTCGGTGGGTGGCGCGACGATGGGTGGATGAGCGAGTCGTCGCCGGCCGTGTCGTCGGGGGGTGGGTGGGCGTTCCGCTCACCCGTGTGGCGGTGGCGCGAGGGCTCGTGGAGGTTCGTCACGCTGCCCGAGGACGTCAGCGACGAGATCGACCAGGTCGTGGGTGACGCTGCCGGCGGCTTCGGTGCGGTTCGCGTCGAGGTGACGGTGGGTGGCACCGTGTGGCGCACCTCGCTGTTCCCCTCCGCCGAGGCCGGCGCCTACGTGCTGCCGGTCAAGAAGGCGGTGCGGGTGGCGGAGGGCCTCGACGACGACGACCTCGCCGAGGTGACGGTCCGCCTGGTGCCCCGCTGACCGGCATCCACCTTTGGTTCGGGTGCTGCCCAGCCGCACTGCCGACCCGCGAAGTCAGGAGCACTTCGCGGGTTCAGGGCCGTATCCGGCCCTGAACCCGCGAGAACCTCCTGAGCCCGCGAGAACCTCCTGAGCCCGCGAGAACCTCCTGAGCCCGCGAGCTGCTCCTGACTCCGCACGGCGAACCGCAGCGGGATGCCGTGCCACGCCCTCGGCTGTCCCCGCGGGACTCGTCCGGCACGGGTCGGCATCCGATGACGCGGGTTACCCCGCAGTACTCGTCGGGATAGCAGCGAGTGCCGCGCGGTAGCCGGAGCGTTACGGCATCCGGCGCCTCGTGCCTTCCGAGTTGGGTGCTCAGGTGGTTGCTGGAGCAGCCACCTGAGCACCCAACGCGGGAAGCGAGCTCAGGACTCGTCGCGCCACGAGCGCCAGAGCGCCGCGTAGG
>Ga0335397_10003729_pt1 | contig 20269 bp, 20 predicted proteins | sample MAT04_FD_205740 | JGI IMG/M metagenome (GOLD analysis project Ga0335397, IMG submission 205740) | Freshwater microbial communities from Lake Fryxell liftoff mats and glacier meltwater in Antarctica - MAT-04 (spades assembly) (version 2) ... | reverse complement strand
GACCTCTGAACGCGGGTCGGTCGGTCGCTGTGCAGGAGCGTAGGTTGCACGGATTCTTGTGCTGAGCGCGGCACAGGGTTCAAACTACGCGAAGGCTGCACCTTCACGTTGATGCAGGATGCGGCACGAGCTCAGTCGCGTTGGGTGCCCACCTTGAGGTCCTTGAACGGAGTGGTCGAATCGATACCAGGGTCCTTCGGGAGCCCGAGCACCCGCTCCGCCACGATGTTTCGCATGACCTCGTCGGTGCCACCGGCGACTCGCATGCCGGGTACACCCAACAGCAACTTTGACCAGGCATAGGTGCCCCACTCACCGGAATCGGCGATGATCCGCGGGCCGAGGACTTGGGCCATGAACTCGCTGAAGCGCTTCATGTTGTTGGTCAGGGCGAGCTTGGCCGTTGACAGTTCGGGTCCGGGAAGCCCGCCAGCCTTGATTTTGTCGAGGGCTCGCTGGTTGTTCCACTTCGCCACCTGGAACTGGGTGTAGATCTGGGCGAGTTCGTTGCGAATGACGAGATCATCGGCCAAGCCGAAGTGTTGGAGCATCGCCGACAGTCGCTGTGGTGAGAGCAGACCCTGACCGCCGCCCGAGCTGCCACCGCCGATGGAGGCCCGCTCGTTCATGAGCGTGGTCAGTGCCACGGTCCAACCCTGGTTCACGTCACCGAGACGGTGGGTGACGGGCACGCGAACATCGCTGAAGAACACCTCGTTGAAGCTGGCGCCGCCGGTCATCTGTCGGAGCGGTCGGATCTCCACGCCCGGAGCCCGCATGTCAACCACGAACGCGGTGAGGCCACGGTGTTTGGGGGCGTCGGGATTGGTCCGGCAGATGATCTCGCCGATCTCGGAGTGTTGCGCGGCCGAGGTCCACACCTTCTGGCCGTTCAGGATCCATTCGTCGCCGTCCAGATCGGCTCGCGTCTGCACACCCGCCAGGTCGGAACCGGCGCCCGGTTCACTGAAGAGCTGGCACGCCACCATGTCGCCCCGGTAGAGGTCGCGCAGATACATGTCCTGCACCTCGGGCGTGGCGTGCGCCAGGATCGTCGGGGCGACCATGCCCAAGCTGATGGCGAAGATCCCCATGCCGGGGGTGTCGTAGCCCGCCTCGATCGAGGAGTAGGCCCGCTCGTATTTGGACGCCAATCCGCGGCCACCGAACTTCTCGGGTCCACCGATCCAACCGAAGCCGTGGTCGTAGCGCTTGGCCCGCCACGCCTTGGCCGCGTTGATCTCCTCGAGCTCGGCGGCGCCGTCCTTCTCCTCGAAGACACCGACATCGTCGGAGCCCTCACCCCACTTGAAGTCGGTTCGGGTCTGCTTCTTGTCGGCGTTGGCCTCGAGGAATGCCTGGGCTTCGATGGTGAAGTCCTCGATCGAGATGTCAGTCATGGCAGGTCCCCCTGGAGAACGGCAACGGTGGTGAGCGGGCGAACTTGACCGTACGGTCAAGGCGTCGTTCAACGTAGCGCGGATTCCTCCCCATCGACCTGCCGCTCTAGCCTGTTGCCATGGCCACTTCGTCACCCACCGCCGCTTCGACCGCTGGCTCCACTGATTCGATCCTTCGCTCGGCTCGCGCAGCGAGCGCCGTCCCCCGGGCCGCGGCGCTCGCCAACGTTGGGTGGATGACCTTCGTCTGGGCCACTCGGATCCGCAACGCCGCCGGTGACGCGGATGCCACCTCGTCGGCGAAGGCGGGCGCCTATGCCCTCAGTGCCACCATGTTGGTGGGCGCAGCGGCCATTGCCGCGTCGACGTTGCGTCGGCCGACGCCGTTGGCTGCTACCGCGGTATTGCGCGGCGTGACCGCCCTTCACGCCGGCGTGTGGGTGGTACGCGGCGCCCAGATCGCCACGGGCGAACACTCGGGAGCGTTCATTGCGGTTCACGAAGGTCTGGCAGCGGTGTCTGTGGGGCTGGCGGCGTGGGCATGGATCGGGTCGCGACCGGCAAGCGTCAAGGTTGGGGGCGTCACATCGGGCGCCACTAAGGTCTGACCGCTATGGGACAGCCTGTGACCGTCATCGAGAAGCCTGCCCGTCGCGGTGGCACTGTTCGCTACGAGCTCAACCGCGTGCTCACCGGGATGGGCCACGAGATCTACCGGTCGGGGGACCTCGTCGATGGGGTCCGTCCTCCCGACGAGTTGGCCCGCCGACTGTTCGAGCGCGGCGACATCGAGAGCATCCACATCAATGGCAGCGTCGTGACGGTCAACCCCGAGCGCGGGATGTCGACCGACGGCATCAAAGAGATCATCGAGGATCTCTACACGTACTACCGGCCCGGCGTCGAGGTTCCCGTGATCGAGACCGAGGAAACGCCCGCCGCGGAGTAACCGCTGGGCAATCGGTCCCAGGATCGATTGCATCTCTCGAACAAGTGTTCGATACTGGGCGGCATGGCCGCTTCGACCTCCGCTCCTGACCCACTCGCTGATCCCTCGACAACATCTAGCGCGACAACATCTGGCTCGAGTGCCGGAGCCCCGCCGCGGAATCTGGCCGTCGTTCCGGATCATCTTCGTGAACTTGCTCAGGCGATCCGGCCGACATCGCTGGCCGGAGAACGCACCCTGCCGGTCCTCGATGCGTTGGCGCCGCTGTTCCCCAACGGTGCGCTGCAACGGGGCTCGATGATCCAAGTGACGGGCTCGGGCGGCACGGCGGTGGCGTTGGCAGTGGCAGCAGGGGCTTCACGCGCTGGTTCGTGGGTGGGCTTTGTAGGTGCCGAGGTCATTGGGTGGGCGGCCGCCGAACAACTCGGCGTGGACCCCCGGCGTTCCTTGGTCGTGACCGACGTGCCAGTGGGGTCCTGGGCGAACGTCACGGCCGCCCTGATCGACGCCGTCGACGTGGTGGTTGCGGCCCCCACCCACGGGGTGCGGCCGGCGGACGCTCGCCGTCTGGCGGCCCGGGCTCGTGAGCGGGGGTCGGTGATGATCGTGGTGGAGCCGCGGGTGGCGTGGCCGGTCGACGCCGATGTGGCGTTGAGCGCCACGAACTCGACCTGGCAGGGATTGGAACGGGGTCACGGGCGGCTGATAGCGCGACGGATGACGATCGAGTCCGTTGGTCGTCGCGCTGCAGCGCAACCCCGTCGTGTCGAGGTGTGGATCCCCGCCGAGGACGGCAGTGTGTCGCTGGTCGACGCCGGAGCGGGGGCGATCTCGTTGGCGCAACGGCGATCAGCATCTCGGACGGGTTCCGACCATCGTTCCCGGCCAGCGGTCTAGCCGGACACCCCGGACTCCTCGATGCTTCCCGACATCGAACGACGCTGATGGAACCCGTCCGGACCCTGGTGGTGTGGTGTCGGGACTGGCCGGTCCTGGCGCTGGATCGCCCTGTGGGCGAACCAATCGCCGTGGTCCACGCCAACCGGGTGGTGGCTACCTCGGCCTCGGCGCGGGTGTCGGGAGTCGAGGTGGGGCTCCGCCGTCGCGAAGCCCAACGTCGGTGCCCCGATGTCAGCATCGTCGAGCGCGACATCGATCGCGAGGCGCGGGTCTTCGATCGGGTGGTGGCCGTGCTCGATGACATCGCGCCGCGCCTCGAGATCACCCGTCCGGGGGTCTGTTCCATTCCCACTCGGGGGCCGTCGCGCTACTTCGGGGGTGACACGGCGGTCGCCGATCGCGTGCGGGCGACGGTCGGCGCGCAGCTCGACGACCCGTCAGCGTGTGGGGTCGGCATCGCCGATGGACCCTTTCCGGCCACGCTCGCCGCTCAACGGAGCCTCGCTCGCCCAGGGGCCCCGCCCATGGTGATCGCCGCGGGGGCGAGCGCCAGCTTCGTGGCGCCCATGCCGGTGTCGGTGCTGGCGAATCCTGGGCCGTGCAGCCTGGAGTTCGTCGATGTGTTGGGTCGGCTCGGGTTGGCGCGTTTGTCAGATCTGGCGGCCATTGGGTCAGCGGATATGTTGGACCGTTTCGGGTGGGAGGGCGCGTTGGCTCACCGGCTGGCACGCGGACTCGATGCCCGCGCCATGTCGATGCGTCGACCACCCGAGGACCTCTCGTTGTCGATCGAGCTCGATCCGCCACTCGTTCGCGTCGACCAGGCAGCGTTCGTCGGAAAGTCCCTGGCCGATGACTTCACCGCGGCGCTGAGCAGCCGGGGGCTCGCGGCGTTGCGAGTGCTCATCTCGGTCCACACCACGGGCGGCGCGGCGATCGAGCGCATGTGGCGTGATGAGGGAGCGTTGAGCGCCGTGGCGGTGGCCCAACGCATCCGCTGGCAACTCGATGGGTGGTTGTCGCGCCCGGGCGCGGTGAGTCGGGGTGGGATCTGTCGGATCGAGATCCACCCCGACGATGTCGGCGCCGCGGTCGGCCGCCAAGAAGGGCTGTGGGGCGGATCTGACGACAACGAGGATCGGGCGCGTCGAGCAGCGGCGCGCTTGCAGACGATGGTGGGCGCCAACGCTGTACGGGTGCCGGAGCGTTCAGGGGGCAGGGGAGCGCACGAGCAGATGCGCTTGATTCCCATCGACTCAATCGACAGAGCCGCACAGGGCCCTTGGTCGACGGGCCGACCCTGGCCGGGCAGTATCGACGGTCCGCAACCGACGATCGTGTGCGAGCCGGCGTGGCCGGCCGATGTTGTCGACCGGTCGGGGGAAACGGTGACCATCAGCGGCCGGGGAGCGCTGTCGGCGATCCCCTCCAAGCTGTCTGTTCAACGGTCGCCATGGTCTGAGGTGGTGGGCTGGGCCGGGCCGTGGCTGATCGACGAGCGATGGTGGGATCCGCTGGCACAACGCCGTCGGGCCCGCATGCAGATGCTCACCGCCGATGGGGTGGGGCGGTTGTTGGCACTCGAAGCCGGTCGATGGTGGGTGGAGGCGATCTACGACTGAGATCGCCGCGCCGAGATCGTTGGGCTGAGACCGTTGGGCTGAGACCGACTTCAGCCCGGCCACCTCGGAACCCGTCCCAGCGGGCACAATGGGGGAATGCGCGTGTTGGTGATCGAAGACGAAGTCGCTCTGGCGGAAGGAATCACCCGTGGCCTGACCGCTGAGGGGTTCCAGGTCGAGGTGGCCCACGACGGTCGTGAGGGGTACGAGTTGGCCCGCACCGGCAACTACGACTTGATCTGTCTCGACATCATGTTGCCCTCGATGAATGGCTACAAGGTGTGCAGATCGCTGCGCGACGAAGAAATCTGGACGCCGATCCTGATGTTGACCGCCAAGGACGGCGAGTACGACGAGGCCGAGGCGCTCGATACCGGCGCCGACGATTTCCTGTCCAAGCCGTTCAGCTTCGTGGTGTTGGTGGCGCGGTTGCGTGCCCTGGCTCGCCGCCGTTCCGATCACAACCTTGCGCCGTTGGAGCTCGATGATCTCGTGCTCGACGTGGTCACCCGGACGTGTCGTCGCGGTGACACCGCCATTGCGTTGTCGCCCCGAGAGTTCGCCCTGTTGGAGGCGTTGATGCGACACGTCGGCGAGATCGTCGCCAAGCAGGATCTGCTGGAGCGGGTCTGGGGCGAGGACTTCGAAGGCGATCCCAATGTGGTTGAGGTATACGTCGGGTATCTGCGCCGCAAGATCGATCGGCCCTTCGATCGTTCCGACCTCGAGACGATCCGGGGCGAGGGCTACCGAATCGGATCCCCTGCCACCTCGGCCGCCTGATCGTCGGTGGGGCCGTGGCGATGAAGAACCTCACCGGCTCGGTTCGGGTCCGCATCACCACTGCGGTCACGTTGATCTTCGGGTTGACGTTGTCCGGCGCGGCGTGGGGTCTGCTGCGTCAGGTCGAGTCAGCGCTCATCAGCGACGTCCAGGTGCGCAACGATACGGTGACCCGCGCGTTGAGCCAGATGTTGTCGAGCGGCGAGGTGTCACCGGCACTGTTGGCACAGAGCGCCACCCAGTTCGAGAACGAGATGGCGAACCGCTCCGACAGCGACGTGCTGCGAGAAGGCATCACCGCCAGCTACATCTACGCCACCGGGCCGGCGGTCGACACCATCAACGGGACCAACTCGAGCACGTCGCTGTTCGACCGGTTGAAAAACCTGGTGCGTAATGACTCAGCGCCGTTGTTCGGCAAGTCGATGCCGGCAGGCACGTCCCTCGATGGCTTTGCTGTGAGTCGGGCCACGGTCGACACGGCGTTCGGGCAGCTCGTGCTGAACGTGGCGAGTCCGCTCGATGGGATCAATCGGACGGTCGATCGGATCGCCGCGTCGTTGTTGGTCGCAGTGCCGTCACTCATCTTGTTGGTGGGGGTGATGACGTGGTTCATGACGGGGCGGGCGCTTCGCCCCGTCGAGGCGATCACTCGACGCGCCAATGAGATCGGCGGGAGAACACTGCACGAACGCGTCCCGGTGCCGGAGAGCGATGACGAGATCGGCGAGTTGGCGCGCACCATGAACGCCATGTTGGAACGACTCGAGCGGAGCTCTGATCAACAGAAGCGGTTCATGTCCGATGCCAGCCACGAACTGCGGAGCCCGGTGGCCTCGATCAAGACCCAACTTGAAACGGCGTTGATCGCCCCGTTGACCACCGACTGGTCGAGCGTCGCTCGGACGGTGCTGACCGAGGACGAACGTCTCGAGGCGCTCGTGGCGGACCTGTTGGCGTTGTCGCGACTCGAAGAACACAACCGTCGACCGCTGGTCGACGTCGATCTCGACGAGGTGATCTTCGATCAGACCACGCGACCGATGCGGTTGGCCGTCGATCGTTCCGGTGTTGGCGCCGGCCGGGTGTCGGGTGTGTACAGCGAGTTGACGAGCGTGGTTCGCAACCTGGTCGACAACGCCGCGCGCCACGCCACGTCGAAGGTGAAGGTGTCGCTGGCAACGCACGGGCCACTGGTGCGGCTGTCGGTCGATGATGACGGCCCTGGGATCGCCCCGACCGATCGGGACAAGGTGTTCGAGCGGTTCGCTCGGCTGCAGGAGGGTCGCACTCGCGACGCTGGCGGTTCAGGTTTGGGGTTGGCGCTCACGAAACGCATCGTCGAGGCCCATGGGGGCAGAATCTTTGTGGAGACGGCTGGCATCGGTGGGGCGTCGTTCGTGGTGGAGCTCCCGGCGATCGACGAGGACTGACACGTCCTCGCTCGGGAGACGATGGGTCTCCGACGCCCGCGGGAGCGTGCCGTGGGCTTCATTCGGCGGCGAGACGGCGAATCCCGAGAGTCAATGCCACGGTTTGCACGTTCGGCCCGCCCTCAGTCCTTGGCGTGCGGGTTGCCGACCACCAACGCTGTCAGCCGGTCCGCCCACACCTCGTCAATCACCCTCGCGGTCTCATCGACTGTTCGAGCCGGTGGCGGACCACCCTTGTTAACCCACGCCGAGATCCTGTCCGGGTGATACCCCAACTTGTTACCGATTTCGACGTACGACATGCCTTGGCGTCTCATAGCCAACACGTCCATGTATTCCTCCTGCGTCATCATGAGCAGCGGTCCCTCCAGTGAATTTGTCTTGCTTGGTCGCTCGACAGGCTGGAGGGGCCACACGCTCTTCAGTGGGATGTCAGGAGAAACAAACCCACCCCACCAAACCCAGTTTTCGGTGATCGCCGAACCCAGGATTCACTGATCGCGCACAGTGGTGATCGACCGAGCAGCGAAGCGGCGAAAGAACGAACCGGCCGGTCGGTGATCGTTGCCCTGTCCGGCTGTCACCGCTGGCCTTTACACTGGCCCCATGAGGCTGATCGTTGAACTCACCGCCGAGGCTCTCGCCCGCCTCGAAGCAGCAGCGAACGCCCGTGGGGTCAGCGTCGAGGAACTCGCAGCCGAAACGCTGTCCCACGTCCCCGCTGTCGACAGCGACTTCGCGGGCCTCGTGACCTCCACGATCACCGAGCACCGCGACATCCTGGTCTCCCTCGCAGCTACGTGAACGACCCAACCACCCGATACCTGACCCTCGATCAATGGGTTCACCTCGCAGCAGAGATCCTCAACGTTGACCCCGCAACGATCCGCCGGGCAGCAAACCTGCACCTCGCGGACTCGGCGCTCCACGCACCCCAAGCAGGGTTCGGCGACGACGACGACTACCCCGACGTGGTCGACAAGCCGCCGTGTTGGGCTGGCACCTGACGAACAACCATCTGCTCCCAGACGGGAACAAACGCACCGCGTTCGTGACGATGGTCGTGTTCCTCAAGCTCAACGGCCGCACCTGGACCCCGCCCGACCATGACGACGCCGTGAACACCATGCCCGCCGTTGCCAGCGCAGACCTCGACATCGACGGGCTCGCCGAATGGCTCCGAGCCCACACCACCTGAACCGAACCAGTCCCCGCCACCACCACCTCCGACTGGAAGAATCAACGCCGTGACAACAACGGCGGCGCATCGACAGCGGAGGTTTCTTCTTTCGCTGCTGACGCTGCTCACCCTCGTCGGCGCGATCCTCGTGTCGCCGGCAGGAATCACCCGCCAGATTGACGAGCTGCTCGCAGACGGGTTCGGGCGCGACTGATCGTGTACATCGTTGACACCGGCGTGATCGTCGCAGCAACCGACCGCACCGATCGACACCACCAACGCTACGTCGCCGTGCTGGAAGCCGAACCCGGCCCGCTCGTCACGATCGCCATGGTGAGCGTCGAGTGCGCGTACCTGATCGACCGCGGACTCGGGCCAGCGGTTGAAACGACGCGTTACCAAGCGATCCTCGATGAGACACTCCGGGTCGAAGACCTCATCGCGCAGGAATGGGCCCGAATCCAAGAAACGTCACCACCTACGTCGACCTGCCGCTCGGCGGCACCGATTCCAGCGTCATCGCGGTCGGCGGAACGGCTTGACCAAATCCGTGTTGCTACCCTTGACCGCCGACACTTCACCGTCGTGCGCACCACTCACTGCGACGCCTTCGAGCTCATTCCCTGAGCCGCACACACGGCGCTCTCGACGCCGGAACAGGGCCGCCGCCGATGCCCTTGCCGATTTAGGTTTGGTGCGACCCGGCGAGCTGTCGTTCGGGGCCAAGCAGGTTCGGAGAGTCCATTTGAGGAACGCGAACAGATCAGTCGTGTTGTGCGACATTAGGTTCGCTGCGAGCACCTGGAGTCCTTGGCACCTTCTACCCTCGGGATTATGGTGGTGACGCTCGATCTTCCAGCCGAGGCCCAGGCACGTCTCGAGGCTGAAGCAACCCGCCGCGGGGTAACCCTCGATCGACTCATCGCCGACCTTGCAGCCCAGCTTCCCGCCGAGGACCCTCTTGAGGCATTCATAGGGTGCGGTGTTTCTGGGCGGACCGAACCGTTCGACATCCACCGTGAACGGGGCGAGATGGCTGCCAAGAAGTTCGCCGAGGGTGTCTGAGCGAATCGATGGTTCTGATCGATACCGGGATCTTCGTCTCGGTCGCGGATCGCAACGAACCCCGCCACCTCGAATGCGTCGAGCTGTTCCGAGGGCGTGGGGACTTGGCGGTCACAGCGTCGGTGATCCCTGAAGCAGCGTGGCTGGTCGAGACCCATCTCGGCTCTAGGGCTGAGGCGGTGTTTCCTCGCGCTGGGGACGAGCAGCCGGTTCACAATCGTCGATCTCACCGCCTCTGACTATCAGCGCATCATCGATCTCATCACGACCTACGCGGACCTTGGGCTCGGGTTCGTCGACTCGTCGGTCGTCGCTGCTGCGGAACGCCTCTGAACAAGTTCGATCCGTGCTTGAATGACCTCGTTCGGGTTCGGGGGATTTCATGTTTGTTCGTTGCTTGCGTGGGCTGGTGGGGGTATTTGCGGTGTCGGTGGTCTTGGCGGTGGTGCCAGCGAAGCCAGCCTCTGCGCAGGTTTTACCATTTGTCGTGGACTTTTCGTTTACTGGATCTGCACAATTGTGGACGGTTCCTGCGGGTGTGTCCGAAGTTGACGTTGAGGTTGCAGGTGCTGCTGGTGGCGGCGAATGGGGTGGGTCAGGCGGATATGTTCGCGCTCGATTGGTCGTGACTCCCGGGCAGGTTCTTCAGGTAAATGTCGGTGGAGTAGGAACTGCGACGACGGGTGGTTGGAATGGTGGCGGCGCTTCAGGTGGAGCTGGTTCGACCGGTGGGGGCGGTGCGACGGACGTGCGAACGGGGGCTCTGGGTGTGAACGACCGGCGTCTGGTGGCTGGCGGCGGCGGCGGCCAGGGCAACCAGGCGAGGTCAGCTAAAGGGGTGGGTCTCCCTGGGGGAACTGGCCTAGGAGCTGAAACTGCGTACACGGACGGCCAAGGGCGTAGTGGTATGACGGGCCCGGGCTCTCCTGGTGGTGGGGGTGGGGGCGGTTGGCGTGGGGGCGCGTTTGGTTGGAGCGTTTATGGTACATCGGACTATGTCGGCGATGGCGGAGGTGCCGGCTCAGGCCGGGTCGATTCGTCAGTGGCTACGCTGGTGACTCGCCGTCAGGGTGATCAACGTTCGAGCGGTTTTGCGCGGTTCACTGTGCCGTTCGTTGCGCCTTCGGTCACCGGCAACCCGGCGGGAACGGTCACGTTGAACTTCACAGGTGCGCTGCAGTTTTGGCGGGTCCCGGCGAACGTGACTTCGGTGCAGGTGGAGGCGTCCGGTGGGCAGGGAGGGGGCGGGTACGGAGGACGCGGCGGCAAAGTGAAGGCGAACATTTCGGTGTCGCCGGGCGAGAACCTTGCTGTTTTGGTGGGTGGTTCGGGCGCGACCAATGGAACTTCTGCGTTCGGCGGGGGCGGAGCGTCAGCAACAGCGAGCGGCGCTATCGGCGCCGGGGGTGGCGGAGCGTCAGATATTCGTATCGGCGGTCTGGGGGCGCAGAATCGTGTCGTCGTGGCAGCTGGTGGGGGCGGAGCTGGGTGGCAGGCGAGTTCGCTATTTGGGCAGGGTGGCGGCGGCGGCGGGTATGACGGTCGGCCCGGTTCGTATGGTTCGAAGTCTGAGGCTTCTGGTGGCTCAGGGGGAAGTCAGATCCTTGGTGCATCGCTTGGGGAGGGAGGCAATGGCGGTTGTGGGGACAGCTGTTCTGGTGGTGGCGGCGGCGGGTTTGTGGGCGGCGGATCCGGCGGCCGGTTCGCTGGTTCGACCACGGGGGGCGGAGCTGGGGGTGGATCGTCTTGGGTGTCGCCGTTCCGCGGTGGCGTTGCCGAGATGCTGTCGGGTGTGAAGACTGGCGCCGGGCAGGTCAAGCTCATTTGGCCGTCGCCCGCGGAGCAAAATGTGGCCGCCCCGTCTGTGTCGAGCACACAGTTCAACTACACGGGTGCCACTCAGTTCTGGACCGTCCCTGCGGGTGTGAATGCGATTGAGGTCGATGCCTTCGGAGCTCAGGGTGGGGGTTCAGCGGGTGGTCTTGGCGGGCGCACTACCGCGATCGTTCCGGTTGTCGCCGGTTCGGTTGTTCAGATCAATGTCGGCGGACAGGGCGGTACCGGCCCGGCAGCAGGCTGGAATGGTGGTGGCGGTGCGACAGCGCCGGCGTTCGCCGGTGGAGGCGGTACTGACATTCGAGTTGATGGAACCACGCTGTTTGATCGCACGGTCGTCGCTGGCGGCGGCGGCGGGCAAAGCGGCGACGCGACCACCGGAAAGGCTGGAGGGACTGGCGGCGGGCTCAACGGTGGCCAAGGCGTGCTTGGTACTCATTGGGTGTTGGTGCCAGCAGCGGGCGGCGGGCAGGCGTCCGGGTCCGCGTTTGGGTACGCCAAGTCGGTGGGGTGCACGGGAGGGTGCCCAGGTGCTGGCGGTGGCGGCTGGTGGGGCGGGAATCCCGGTGACCAGTACCTGTACTCGGCCGTTGGTTCTGGCGGTTCTGGTGGATCAGGTCGCGTTTCGTCTGATGCGGCGAGCGTTTCGTTCCAGGACGGAGCGAGGGTCGGCAATGGAATGATGGTCGTGACTTGGCCGCGAACCATGCCGGTCGCCGGTTCGTTGCAGGACGACTATGGCGACACTGTCGCCGGGGTGCAGGTTGGTTCAGGCAATGTTGTTGAACGAGTTACCGAGTCGTCGCTGACGGTCGCCGGGCCGACGCTCGCGTTCGATCGGTCCTACAACAGCCTCGACGCCACCTCTGGGCCGTTCGGTCTCGGTTGGTCATCGTCGTTTGAGGCGTCGCTGACCGAGTTGGCATCGGGGTCAGTTGACGTTCTGGATAGTTCTGGGCGTGTTGATTCGTTCACGCCGGACGGTGTCGGCGGATATCGCGGTGCGGGCGGTTATTCGCTTCGCCTTTTCAAAGATGCGGGAGTTGGTTGGCGGGTCCAGGACGTTGACCGAGGTGTCCGAAGATTTGATCTTCAAGGGCGGCTTGCCGAGCGTAAGGATCGCTACGGGCGCAGCCAGACGCTGTCGTATGACGCCGGCGGACAGTTGACTGAAGTCCGTGATATGGGCTCGAATCGGTTCTTCGCTCTGACGTGGGCAGCGGGACGAGTCACTCAGGTGTCGACTTCGAACGTGACGCGAACGGGCACGACCGCCCCGTTGGTGTGGCGGCTCAGTTACACCGGGTCGGTGCTAACCAAGGTGTGCGACCCTCGCTATCCGGTTCCAACTGGCGAAAAGTGCACCGTATACGCATATGACGCGTCGAACCGTCTGACTCAGATCACGACGCCTGACGGGAAGTTGCGGTTCAGGACCACCTACGGGACGACAGGAAAGGCATCGTGGAGCAAAGATGCGATGGGGGCGCAGCACACGTTCTCTTATGGGGGTGCGTCAACAAGGGTGACCGACCCGTTGGCTCGGGTTTGGACCTACGGGTTTGACGGCCGGTACCGGACCGCCAGAGTTGTCGACCCAGCGGGTGGAGCAACGACCTATGGATATGACGGTGGCGGCTACCGCGCTTTGACAATCTCGCCGATGGGGTTCGGGACAGGAATCACCCGAAACGACCGCGGTCTCCCGGCGGGAGTCATCGATGCTGAAGGCGCCACTACTTGGTACGCGTACGACGCCAACGGGTTTTTGACCGACACGCGCGACCCACGGTCGCTGTCTGCAAGTGACAACAATTTTCGCACCGTACGCACGAACAACATCGTGGGTGACCCCATGAGCGAGACGTCTCCCGCCACGTCCGAGGCTCCCTCCGGTATCACCAAGTCCTACTCCTACACTGCTTCCGGGGAAGACCATGGTTGGGGTGTGGTACCCGTAGGTCTCCCGGCGACTGCATCAGACGGCGACGGTGTTGTCACCTTCCGGTACGACATCGATGGCGACCTTCGGCGCCGCATCGAACCGTCCGGACGGATCGTTGAGTACGACCACGACGAACTCGGAGCGGTCACAGCGACGAGAACAATCGCAGACGGCACGACGGCCGAAGTCACGACGAGTCTCGACCGGGCGGGCAACGAAATCGATCGCCTCGAGCCTGCTATCACGAACCCGATAACTGGGATGATGCATCGTCAACGGGTGACGTCGGTCGTGAACCCCGATGGGAGAACCGCACAAATGACCGTCGCTGACGTTGGCGGGTCAGCTACACCAGATCCGCCAAGAGTCGTTTCTTCGACGTTCGATAACGCCGGTCGCGAGACAACTCGCACGCGACCTGACGGCGGGGTGATCACAACGGCGTACGACCTGTTCGGGAATGTGTCGTCGACTACAGATCCGCTGGGGCGCACCGTCCTGAGGACGTACGACAATCGAAACCGGTTGATCACCGAGTCGATCTCCAACCTTGTCGACGATCCAGCTCAGCCGACACAAAGCCGCGCACTACAGCTCGTTTCCTACGCTTACGACGCGGACGGTCGCACGACAGCGGAGACTCGCCCGGCAACAGGAACCGGACCGGCGACCTTTCTGTCCCCGTCCGGGTCGGCGACGACCACGACGGTTTACGGGTACGACAAGACCGGTCGGTTATTGACCACGACCCTGGTCGGGTTCGGCCGCCGCGACGGAACCCGATCCGATGTTGTGCTTGAACGGCGAGTTCTCGACGCCGCAGGGAACCTCGTCACCTTGGAGCGGAACGACGGAGCCGAAAGAACGACCTTCACGGTCGACCAGATGAGCCGCACCCAGCAAGCCCGCGAATACATAGCGTCACCGGAGGACGAACGATTCACAAACATGGACTACGACGCCTCAGGGGATCAGACGAGGATTTCCCGTGCTGACTCCTACGGAACCGTTGCCTCCGAGCGCCGCACCACGTTCGATCCCGCTGGAAGACCCACGTCGGTAACTACTGAGAACGGTGCAACTGATCTCATTAGCTACACGCTCTGGAATCAGCGCGACATCCCAACAGCCGATCTCGACGCACGGTCGTCTGGAGTGGGCGACAATGCGTTCAGAACCGACTACACGTACGACGCCGTTGGTCGATTGATCTCAACAGTGAGCCCGCCCGTCACAACCGAAAGCCTTTCGGCCCCAACGCCAGTTACAACTCGTGCCACTGTGACATCCGGTTTTGACACGTTCGGGAACCCCACACACCGGACAGACCCCGCCGGAGCGCTGACGACCACGACATTTGACCTTCTGAATCGGGCCACCCGCACCGATCTTCCATCGATCGTGAACCCAGCAGGCGCAACGGTCACTGCATACGAGTCGACGGGTTTCGACCTTGCCGGTAACGCTGTGCAACGCCGGGCCCGCGACGGTGGCGTCACCGACTACGGCTACGACTCCCTGCGACGCCTTGTCTCAGTGACCGAACCGCTAGTCACAGGTCAGCCGTCCCGCGGTGTTTTCCGCAACGTGTACGACGACGCATCGAACGTTGTTCGTACCGTCGACCAGGCAGGCGCAATCACGACGTCGACGTTCGATGACCTCGGCCGTCCCCGATCATTTGCCCAGGTTGTGCGGCAAGTCTCGGGTTCACCGACATATACGACACAGTTCGACTATGACCTCGCGGGCCGCATGGTCCTCCGCGACGATCCAACCGGCGTGACCCGATCGTGGACGTACAACGCTGCGGGCAGCTTGAAGCGCGAGATCAACGACGTCGGAGAGTTCACCGATCACCGCTACGACGCGGCCGGACGCGAAACCGCGACAACGGACTGGTTGAACCGAACGACGGCAACGGTGTACGACCTTGCTGGTCGACCAACGGTGTCGCAACGCCGAGTCGGTTGGAACGGCACCGTACTCTCGAACCGGTACGCCACCTTTGATCAGGTCGGCAACCAAATTGAGCAACGTGATGGCCGTTCCGCGACGCCCGCTGACACAACGTTCCTCGGAACCCGTTCCTACGACTCTCGGAACGCAGTCAGGACCGTGACGCAACCGACAGGCGCTGCGGGTGCGACAACATCAGAAGTCACTACGTTCGGCTACGACTCATCAGGTTTGGTCTCACGGCTTACTGACAGTCGTGGCAACACGACCCTTTACCAGAACAACTCGTGGGGGTTGACCGATACCGTTGTTGAACCCGCAACGACCGCCCAACCTGCGCTGTCGGATCGTTCCTGGAAGACAGGATTCGACGTTGCGGGCCGGCCCGTTTCGGAAGCGCAGCCGGGGGGCGTCAGTGTGACTCGGGGCTATGACGAGATCGGCCGGGTGGTGTCAGAGTCTGGTAGCGGCGGCGGTTCTGTCTCGGCGTCGATAACAAAGCAGTACGACGTGTTGGGAAGGTTGTCTGGTTTCTCGTCGTCGGCCGGTCAGGTGGGAGTGTCGTGGGATGATCGTGGCCTGCTGGTTGGTGTTGATGTTCCGGGCACAGCGGTCGGGGATTCGATGTTTGGGTACGACGGCGCGGGGCGGATGACTTCGCGTGTTGACGCGGCGGGATCGTCGTCGTACACGTACGACTCGAACGGGTGGCTGGACGTGTCGACTGACCCGGTGTCGGGGATGTCGACGGATTTCGCGAGGAACGCAACGGGTCAAATCACGTCGTCGGTGACGTCGGGCGGCTCGGTGCAGTTACGGCGCGACGTCACTTATGACTCGTTTGGTCGCGCCACGTTGGACGCGACGAAAGTGCAGGGTGGTGCGACGTTGTCGTCGTCGGCATGGGGATTTGATGTTGACGGCAGGTTGATATCCCGTGTTGTGACAGGTGGAGCGGCGGCCGGGTCGGAGTCGTACACGTACGACCGCCAAGGCAGGTTGTCTTCGTGGGTTCGTCCGTCGGGCCAAGTTGTCCCGTACCGCTTCGATGGTTCCGGCAACCTCACCGAGGGCTCAACAGGGGTTTCGACGTTCGATGAACGAAACCGAGTCCGGTCGGACGGTTCCGGTCGGACGTTTACGTGGTCGCCACGTTCGACATTGTCGTCGGTGACGCAGGCAGGTGTGCCCGCGTCGGTCGCGGTCGACGGCTTAGGTCGCCTGGTCGCTCATGGCGGGGTGACGTACACAGTTGATGCTCTGGGGAGAGTCGAGTCGCGAACATCTGCGGGTGTTTCGCAGACCTCGTATTTCTCGGGGTTGGGCTTGGACCCTGTGGCAGTCGGTTCTGATCGTTGGTCGTCGTTTCCTGACGGCTCCATTTCGGGGGTGTCAGTTGGTGGGGTATCAGGCACCGGGGTTTCGGATCGTCACGGTGATCTGACTGGTGTGGTCTCGGGTGCGGGGGTGCTCGTCGGCTCGCGGGGATACGGCCCGTTCGGTGAGCCGGGATCGTCTTCGGGTCCGGTCGGTGTGCGCGGATTCCAAGGCGACACCACCGACCCCACTACAGGGCTGGTCAACATGGGTGCCCGTTGGATGGACCCAACGGTCGGTTCGTTTGTGTCGCGCGACGTGGTCCGCGGCGCAGAAGGCAGACCTGGGGGATGGAACCGCTTCGCGTACGCCCAAGGAGACCCGTTGGGCCGAACCGACCTTGACGGTCGCTGGCCAGGCTTCATCGACGACGCGGCCGGCTGGGTCAACGACAACGTCATCGCTCCGGTTGTCGATACGGGCAAGAAGGTCATAGCTACCGTCAGCACGGCGCTGTCGAGTGGTTACAACAGCGTGAAAAGCGTTGCCACAAAGGCCTACCGGGGAGCGCAAAGATTTGTAGCAACGGGCGTACGGGCTTTGGGTCGTGTCGCGTCGTCAGCCGGTTCTGGGCTGAAATCGGCGTGGAAAACCACCGCGAAAGCGGTGGGTTCGGTCGTACGCCAAGCGAAAGCGGCAGTCTCGTCATGTGTGAAGTCCCAACTCTGCCGACAGATCGTCGGCGTGGCAGTGATCTCCATCGCAATGGTCGTCGCACCCGTTCTGCTCCCAACCATTGGGCTTGGTATGGGGTTAGGTGCCGGGTTAGGCGTCGCGACATGCGGAGGAGACACCAACTGCATCGTGAACTCGACGATCGTTGGAGGACTGAGCGGTGCGGTGCCACTTGGCGGCGCAACGACAGTGCTGGGCAGGATCGGGATGGCCGGCGTTGTTGGGTCAGTGTCCGCCAGCTCCAACGAGTTCCTAGCAACAGGAACCGTGTCCCCCCGCACCGTTGCGACCGGCTTCGCGACCGGCGCTCTCTTCGGCGGAGTCGCCGAAGGCACGTCGGCGTTCTTCGCACGACGAGCAACCGCGACTCTCACCGCCGAAACAAACCTCGCAACCAGCCGACTCGGCGCCACAGAAGCGGGATCCGCGTCGGCCTCGACGATCGACGAGGCGATTTCGGGTCTGAGCGCTGGTCGTAGTGGCGGAGTGCGAACCGTCGGCTCGGCGGGAGAACTTGACGATCTCTTCACGCAGATGTCGCGCGGCGGTGAAGTCATCGAGAACGCCTATCCCGGCAAGCTCGTGCGTCTACCTGACGGGACGACCGTGGGGCTTCGCGGGGCATCGAAGTCAGGCGGTCCCACCATCGACATTGTCAAGCCCGGTACCGCTCCGATCAAGGTTCACGTGGGTCCGTGACGATGGATCCGCTCTGCGCAACGCTGTTGGTCCGAGGCCTGGATGATTGGCTGCACCTCGCTGACCTCGACTGGCTCGTGCGCAAGCAGCTTCCCCACTCCGCTGACGCTGACGTTCCGAACCTAGCGGCTGAGGCGATCGCAACCCTCGTCGACGACGGCTTCGTTCAGGTCGGGGAGGTGACCGATGGAGGCTTCATCGAATGGGATTCGACCGCTGCGGATGCAAGGCTCCGGATCGAGGCCGAATGGTTGGCGTTGGACCACCCCGCGGCACCCGGGGACGTCTGCTGGGTCGCGAACACTTCTAGGGGCGACGAGCGTGCCCGACAGATGCGACGAGTCGAGCCACCGTGAGGCGCTGGACCGATGTCTCGTCAACTTCGACCATCCGAGTGCCGTTCGCCCGGCGTCGAGGCTTCGCGGTTGTCCCACTTCTGTTGATCGCGCCCTTCGTTGTGGTTTGGCTGACTGGGTCGTCAGCGTTGGCCGCTGCATCTACGACGACCGCCCTCCACGATTCCTGCGGCTACGACCACTCACCTGGGAACGCGCCCACAGCGTCGCGGTACTACGCCGCGCCGGGTCCATCCAGCCTTAGCGGGTTCAACTTCGTCAGCGCGATGGCAGCGAGATCTGGCGCGACAATCGACAGGCTGCCATCGCTGACGGGCCCATGCTTCGCCACAAACTCGGGATCCGGTGCATCGAGCGCTGCGAACGGTGCCCGGCTGAACTCTCGACTTACTGCGGAGGAGATTGCTGGGGGCCACTCGTTCGAGAAGCACGTGGCGACGCAGGCTGAGTTTCCGGGGATCCGGACACGGGGCGAGTTCGCCGACATGATCGAGAACGTTGTGAACAACTATGGAGATATCAAGCATCTTTCGGGCGGCCGCACTGCCTATTGGCGTGATGGCGTCGTGGTGATCCGAAATCCTGCTGCTGTCGATGGCGGTACGGCCTTCGTACCTCGTGACGGCTACGCCTACTTCGAGGGTCTCTGATGGATCGAGTCGATTTGCCCGATGAGGTTGCGGTCGTTCGGCTGAGCGGGCGGGATGTGGAATTGCTTCGTTCGGCGCTTCGCGAGGCAAACGAGGCTCTCGAGGACTGGGAATTCGAGACGCGCATGGGGTGCAGCCGTGTGGAACTCCGGGGTCTCGCGGCCCAGCTTCGCGAAATCGAGTCTTCGTTGTCCCGGCTGAATGATGGCGACGGATGACCTTCCCATCGGTGTGCTCGGCGAGATCATGGCAGGTACTGATGCCAGTAGCTTTGTTGAGATCGTGGACGATGCCGAGAGCACCGGAGGGTTCCCGATCGTGACGTACGCCGATGCAGACCGGGCGCCGGAGGTTTCCGACGCCTCGGTCGAGTTCATAGTCGAGGTGGAGTTGCACTTCGAGGAGTCGGGGTGGAGGGTTCGGTGGCAGGAGTGAGCAGGCCGCCTGTTCGAAGCCTGTGGGTAGTCGTGGCGGCGGTATTGCTCGCTTGTGCCGGCGTTGGCCTGTCGGCAACTCCGTCTGGTGCGACTACGACGGCGGGTTCGGCGACGACCTGCACCTATGGCCTTGTCTCGTCCAGCGCGCACCCGACGGATGGCGCGACGCTATCTGCCGACGACGGACATGCCATTTCGGCCGCGTGGATTGAGGACGTCGTCGGGCCCACGCCGCTGCGAGCACGGAGGTCGGCGTCCGATCCGAACCCACGAATCGCCACAAACTCCGTCGACGTCATGGCTGGTGAGGGCTCGTCGGTCGTAAGCACGAGTCGGTCAGGGGTCACGCGAATCGGCGATGACCGTGTGTCTGTGAGGGTCGGTGAGCGAGCCCCCGTCACGGCTGGTGAGCACAACGTCGTCGTTCACGGGAACCAGAGTGGCTTGTCCGGCGCCACCCAAGCGCAGGTCAATGCTGCCGTTGCTGGGAACCCTGCGGCAGCCGGTTGCACCATTCGCTTCCTGTCCTGCTTCGGCGGGTCGAACGGAAGCGGTCAAGCGCTCGCGGACGCGACCGGTCAGAACGTGTGGGCGCCAACCTCCCGAGTTGGTATTCCGCGGAACGGGCCTCCCTACCCGGTCACCCTCGACCGAGGTGGGGAGTGGGTGCTCCTTCGGCCGGGAGGTGGGTGAGACGTGAAATGTCTTGGCTTCTTTAGGGAGTTCGGCGGGCCCGATGGACCGATGGTTGCCTTGGTCCGCGAGACAGCGGCGGGCGACGAAGAACGCGTGGTGGCCTACCTGCGAGGAGGCGAGGTGGTTCTTGACGTGATGGAACTCACGCCGGACGTGATCGACGGTTCTGTTCTTGTTGAGTCGGCGTCACTTCTAACGGACGGAGTTTGGTACTGGCGGGAGGATTTGCCGCACTACGTCGCCAAGTACCACTTGTCGATCGACGCCAACTTCCTCGACGAAATCGCCAGTCGGGACTACGCGACCC
>Ga0335397_10003728_pt1 | contig 20276 bp, 20 predicted proteins | sample MAT04_FD_205740 | JGI IMG/M metagenome (GOLD analysis project Ga0335397, IMG submission 205740) | Freshwater microbial communities from Lake Fryxell liftoff mats and glacier meltwater in Antarctica - MAT-04 (spades assembly) (version 2) ... | reverse complement strand
CGCTCGGGAAAGAGGCGGCCGGCGGCGAAGTGCGTATCGACGTAGCGGGCGATGTCTTCGCTGTCGGTGCCCGACTCGATGACCACGCGCCCGTCATGCACGAGAACCGGGACTTGGTAATAAGTGCCGTCGGTGAGGCGGAGCAGTTCGGTGCGGTCCCAGTTGGGAATCTCCCGCGTCTCGAACGCCGCGCCGCTCGCCCGCAGAGCGGCGGTGATCGGGATGCAAAATGGGCTGTATGCCATTTGGTAGATCGTGAGGCTCATAAGAAATCGTGGGGCGGTGGGATGTTGCTGAGGACTGAGGTTGCAGCGCATCCGCCGGTTACCTCAACATCGAACGTTCTACCGCTTTCCCCATCCAATCACCCCATGCGCCGCCTGCTCCCCATCCTCGCTCTCCTCACCGTCACTGCTTTTGCCGACGAGCCGCCGAAAGAAACGCGCTTCATCGCCGAAGCGCGGCAGCTCATCTACGAAGGCAAACGGAGCGGGGAAGGTTACTTTCACCCGGACGGCAACCGGCTGATTTTCCAAAGCGAGCGTGAGGAGGGGAATCCGTTTTACCAGATGTATCTCCTCGATCTGCTCTCGGGCGAAACGGCGCGTGTTTCGCCGGGCGCGGGCAAGACGACGTGCGGCTTTTTCCAGGCGGGAACGAGCCGCGTGCTTTTCGCCTCGACGCATGCCGATCCGGAAACGGCGGCGAAGCAGAAGACGGAGCTGGAATTTCGCGCCAGCGGCAAGCAGCGGAGGTACTCGTGGGACTACGACGCGGCGATGGAAATCTACTCCGCCAATCAGGACGGCACGCAGCTCGTGAACCTGACGAACGCGCCGGGCTACGACGCGGAAGGCGCCTTCTCGCCGGATGGAAAGCAGATCGTCTTTTGCTCGCTGCGCGGTGCCTTCCCGCTCGATCAGCTCGCACCGGAAAAGCGGGCCCTTTACGAGAAAGATCCCGCCTTCTTTGGCGACATCTTCCTTATGAACGCCGACGGCTCGAATGTCCGCCGCCTCACCGACGCGCCCGGCTACGACGGCGGCCCGTTCTTTTCCCCCGATGGCGAGCGCATCATCTGGCGGCGCTTCGACGAGAGCGGGATGAACGCGGATGTGTTCACGATGAGGCTCGACGGCTCGGACAAGCGCCGGATCACCGACTTCAAGTCGATGTCCTGGGCGCCGTATTTTCATCCGAGCGGTCAGTACATCATCTTCACCTCGAACAAACTCGGCTTCTCGAACTTCGAGTTGTTTCTCGTCGATGCGGCGGGCGAGCGCGAACCGGTGCGCGCGACTTTCACCGACGGCTTCGATGGCCTGCCGGTTTTCTCGCCGGAAGGCGCGCGACTTTGCTGGACGAGCGGGCGTACGGGCGACGGAAAGTCGCAGCTCTTTATGGCGAAGTGGAATCATCCCGCGGCGTTGAAAGCCTTGGAGGAATCGCCGAAACGGACGCGCACCCCCGAAGAAAAAATGGTCGCGGAGCAGCGCGCCGCGGAGCGGGAAAAACGTCTCGCTGACGAGGAAGTTAAACTCTCGCCACTGCCGGTGTTGAACGCCGCCACTGCGAGCGCGAGCCTTCCGCTCACGCCGCAAATCACCGGGGCGGACTTGCGCGCCGAGGCCGCGTGGCTGGCTGATCCGGCGCGCGAAGGACGGCTGACGGGCACGCCGGGGGCCAAAGCCGCGGCGGACTTTCTCGCCGGTTACTTCCAGACACTCGACTTGAAACCGCTTGGGCAGGATTTCTTTGGGACGTTCGAATTCAATGCCGGGGCGCGCGTCGAGGCGGACAAATGCGCGCTCGCCGTCACCGCCGACGGCAAGGAAACCGCCTTTACGATCGAGAAGGATTTCCGCCCGCTGGCCTTCAGTGACAACGGCACCGTCGAAGGCGAGGTGGTCTTCGCCGGTTACGGGCTGAGCGTGCCGGAGGATGGAAAACGCACGCGTTACAACAGCTTCGAAGGGCTCGACGTGAAGGACAAAATCGTGCTGCTTTTCCGCTACGTGCCCGAGTCCGTGGAAGCGCCGCGGCGCGCGCAGCTCAATCGTTACGCCGGTCTGCGCTACAAGGCGATGATGGCGCGGGAGCGCGGAGCGAAAGCGGTGCTCGTGATCAGCGGGCCGAACTCGCCCAATCCCGGTGAACTGCCCCCGCTGACCAACGACGGGAGCCACAGCGGAAGCGGGATCGTCGCGGCGTCGATCAACACCGCCGCGGCGGAAGCGCTGCTCGCGACGAGCGGCAAGAAGCTCAAGGACTTGCAGGACGGTCTCGACACGGAAAACCCGCACGTCGAAGGCGCGTTCGCTTTGCCGAAGGTGAAGGTGAAACTCAGCGTCGGCGTGGAGCATCTGAAAAAGACCGATCGCAATGTGGTGGCCATTCTTCCGCCGGCCGGCGGGAGCGATGAATACGTCGTCGTCGGCGCCCATTACGATCATCTCGGGGTCGGAGGCGGCGGCAATTCGATGGCGCGTTCGGGAGAGGAGGGCAAGGTGCATCCCGGCGCGGATGATAATGCTTCCGGCACCGCGGTGGTGATGGAGCTGGCCGCCTCGCTTTCCGCGGAGCGGGCGAAGGAGCCGGGCAAACCGCAGCGCGGCGTGATCTTCGCGTTGTGGTCGGGCGAAGAGATGGGGCTGATTGGTTCTGCGTCCTTCGGCGAAAAGCCGCCGGTGCCGATGGAGAAGATCGCCGCCTACGTGAACTTCGACATGGTCGGCCGGCTGCGGGACAACAAACTTTCGCTTCAGGGCGTCGGCTCCTCGAAGCTCTGGCGCAAGCTGATCGAGAAACGCAACGTCGCGGCGGGCTTCAATCTCACGCTCCAGGACGACCCGTATCTGCCCACGGACACGACCAGCTTTTATCCGAAGCGTGTGCCGGTCCTGAACTTCTTCACCGGCGCGCATGAGGATTACCACCGGCCGACTGATACCGTGGACAAGCTGAACATCGAAGGCCTGGAACGCATCGCGAAGTTTGCCCAGCAGATCGTGCTCGATCTCACCACTGCAACCGAGCGACCCGACTTCGCGCGGGTCGAGCGCAGCGACCAGGGCGGCGGCTCGCGCGATACGCTCCGCGCTTATCTCGGCACGATCCCGGACTACACGCAGGAGTTGAAGGGCGTGAAACTGAGCGGGGTGCGCGGCGCCAGCCCCGCGGAGAAAGGCGGGCTGATGGGCGGCGACGTGATCGTGGAATTTGCCGGCCAGAAAATCGCCAACATCTACGATTACACCTACAGCCTCGATGCGGTGAAAATCGGCACGCCGGTCAAAGTCACCGTCGAGCGCGAAGGCAAGCGTCTCGAACTCACGGTCACGCCGGAAGCGAGGAAATAGATCTGTCGCGACCATCGCGCTTGCCCGCCCGCCGCGTGGAATGAAAGATAGCGACCCTCCCTCCTCCGTCTCCCATCTATGAACAGCCTACCTCTCGCGATGGCCCTGCCACTCGCCTTCCTCACGGCCAGCGCCCTCGCCCAGCCGACCGCGTCCACCGGTGAATTCACCAGGATCCAACTGACCGATCAGTTCTGGGCGGAGGGCGCGGCGTTTGGCGACTTCAACAAGGACGGCAAAATGGACGTCGTCTATGGCCCATACTGGTGGGCCGGGCCGGATTTCAAAACGCGGCGCACGATTTATCCCGACACCTTGCGGACGAAGGTGAAGAAACAGGATGGCACGGAGATCGAAGTGGCCGGCTTCAAGGGCGCGCTCGGCTACGAGAATGGCTACTCCGACAATTTCCTGACCTACACCTACGACTTCAACGCCGATGGCTGGACGGACGTGCTGGTGCTCGGTTTCCCCGGCAAAGAATCGTCGTGGTATGAAAATCCCAAGGGCGCCGATCAGCCGTGGCCGAAGCATGTCGCGCTCGACGTGACCGACAACGAATCACCGACCTTTCTCGACATCACCGGTGACGGGAAGCCGGAGATCGTTTGCAGTTCCGGTGGTTTCTGGGGTTACGCCGAACCGATCTGGAGCGACCCGGAGGAGAAATGGAAGTGGCACAACATCTCGCCGAAGGGACCGTGGCAGCGCTTCACGCACGGGGTCGGTGTGGGCGATGTGAATGGCGACGGCAAAATGGATTTGCTCGAAGCCGGTGGCTGGTGGGAGCAGCCGAAGTCGCTCGATGGTGACCCGGTTTGGGCAAAGCACGAATTCCAGTTCGGCAAGGGTGGCGCGCAGATGTTTGCCTACGATGTGAATGGCGACGGGAAGAACGACATCATCACCAGCATCGAGGCACACGGCTATGGCGTCGCATGGTTCGAGCAAACGAACGACGGCGGCGTGATGGGCTTCACCAAACACACGATCGTCGGCGAGACGCCGGCGGAAAATCCGCAGGGCGTGAAATTTTCCCAACCGCACGCGCTTTGGCTTCAGGACATGAATGGCGACGGAGTGCTCGATCTCATCACCGGCAAACGCTTCTGGGCGCACGGCCCGAAGGGCGACAAGGAGCCCGAGGCCGCGCCGGTGTTGTATTGGTTCGAGTTGAAGCGCGCGAATGGCCAGGCCGAGTGGATCGCGCACTTGATCGACGACGCCTCCGGGGTGGGCACCCAAGTGATGGCCGGCGACATCAATGGTGACGGCAAGCCCGACGTCGTCGTGGGCAACAAGCGCGGGGCCTTCGTCTTCCTGCGCAAATAGTGATGCCTCTCGGCGAGGTGAAAATTGCGCAGAGTGTGTTGAAAAAGTCCCCCATCCGCCACTTGGGAAGAGGAGAGGAGGGCCACGAAAGACACGAAAAGCACGAAAGCCATCCGCTTCCTTTCGCGGCTTTCGTGGTTCTAAAATGACTTTTTCAACAGGCTCCCAGCAATCGGTGGTAAACCACCAAGCGTCCCGGACGCGACTTGCCTCCCCCAATTTCTCCCAATGAAAATTCACCGTTCTCCATTCATCTTCCCATTGCTCGGGTGCCTGTCCTGGTCGGCCTTCGCCGCCGATTCCAAGGTGCTCGAAGATGCGCGGCGTCCCGTGGCTACCACCGCAAGTGTGCCCGCCGCAGAGGCGGCGAAAAAGATGTCGCTGCCGCCGGGATTCAGCGCGCAAGTCGTGGCCTCGGAACCGGACGTGGTGCAGCCGATTGCTTATACGACGGACGATCGCGGGCGGCTCTGGGTGGTGGAGAACACGAACTACCCGAATTGCCCCGGAGAGCCGAAGGACAAGGTCCTCATCTTTGAAGACACCGACGGCGACGGCAAAGCGGACAAGCGCACCGTCTTCTACGACAAGCTCACTTTCTCCAGCGGCATCGCCTACGGTCACGGCGGCGTGTGGATCGGCGCGCCACCGAACCTGCTCTTCATCCCGGTGAAGGACGGCGAAGACAAGCCGGCGGGCGAGCCGCAGATCGTGCTCGATGGCTGGGGCAACGAGGATACGCACGAGACGTTGAATGACTTCATCTGGGGCCCCGACGGCTGGCTCTACGGTACGCACGGCATCTTTACCAATTCGCTCGTCGGCGCGCCCGGCACGCCGAAGGATAAACGTGTCGGTATCAACGCCGGCGTCTGGCGTTATCATCCGACGAAGAAGAAATTCGAACTCTACGCGGAAGGCGCGAGCAACCAATGGGGCGTCGATTGGGACGACTGGGGCAACGCCTATTTCGAAGCGTGCGTGATCCCCCACATGTGGCAGTGCATCCAGGGCGCGCGTTATACGCGGCAGGCCGGTCAGCATTTCAACAAGTTCACTTACGGAGACATCAAGACGATCGCCGACTTCGAGTATGAGAAGCGCGCGTATTGCGGGGCCATGGTCTATCTCGGCGGTCAGTGGCCGAAGGAATTTCGCAACGCATTTTTCTTCCACGACATCCACATGAACAAGCTGCGCAGTGAGAAACTCGTGCGTCGCGACTCCGGGATGAAGGCGCAGAAGCACATGGATTTTTTGTATTCCAACGACGCTTGGTTCCGCGGTCTCAGCCCGCAATACGGGCCGGATGGCTCGGTGTTCATCAACGACTGGTACGACAAGGTGCCGTGCCACCAGCAGCGCGCCTTCACCGACCGCTCGAACGGCCGCCTCTACAAGATCGTCTATCAAGGTGTGAAGCCAGTCATGGTCGATTTGCAAAAAGCGAGCGATGCCGAACTCGTGCAATACCAACTGCATGAAAACGACTGGTACGTCCGTCATGCCCGGCGCATCCTGCAGGAGCGCGGCGCGAAGCCCGAAGTGCAGGCCGCGCTCGTCAAAATCCTTCGCGAAAATCCCGACGAAACCCGCCAGTTGCGTGCGCTCTGGGCGCTGCATGGGGTGAGCGGGATCAGCGAAGCGCTCGCGCTCGAAACGCTCAAGAGTCCGCAGGAATATGTGCGCGCCTGGACCATCCAACTGGTCTCCGAAGACGGCGCGCCGTCCGCGCCGCTGCTCGCCGAGTTTGCCCGCCTCGCCAAGGACGATCCTTCGCCGGTGGTGAGGCTGTATCTCGCCTCCGCGGCACAGCGGATCGAGATCGCGCAACGGTGGCCGATTCTCACGGCGCTCGCCGGACACGCCGGGGATAGCAACGATCACAACCTGCCGCTCATGCTTTGGTATGCGGCCGAGCCTGCGGTCGCGGCGGATGTCGCCCAGGGCACCAAGCTCCTCGTCAGTTGCCGCATTCCGAAGGTCCAGGAATTCATCGCGCGCCGCATCGCGGCGACGGCCACCGCCACCGCGCCATGAAGACCGTAAAACCTTGGATCATCGGAGCGGTCGGATTGGTGCTGGGCTGCGGCGTCCTCCAGCTTTCGGCACAAAACGCGCCGTCGCCGCCGCTCGAAATGCTGTTGCAAACGCTCGCGGTCATCGAGGATCCCGGCGCGCAAGCGGGTGTGCTCCGCGGGATGAATGCTTCGCTCAAAGGCCAGCGGAATCTTCCGGTGCCGGCGACCTGGGAGGCGCTTTACCGGAAGCTCCAGACCAGCCCGAATGAGGAAGTCCGCCGCCAGGCGCAGGCGCTGGCGGCGACCTTCGGGGGCAGCGGGGCCCTGGAGGAGATGCGCAAAATACTGGCCAACGCGGCGGACAAACCCGACGCCCGCAAGGCCGCGCTCGATTCGCTCCTCGCGGCGAAAGACGCCGCGACCCGCCCGCTCCTGATCGACCTGCTCAAACAGCCCGGCCCGCTGCGCCTCCCCGCCCTGCGCGGGCTCGCCAGCTACGACGACGCCTCCATCCCGGCGGCGATCCTGGCCGCTTATCCGAGCCTCGATGCGACGGAAAAGCGCGATGCGCTCAATACGCTGCTTGCCCGTCCAGCCAGCGCCCGCGCACTCCTCGCCGCGGTCGATGCGAAGGCCGTCGCGCGGAGCGAGATCACCGCCCCGCTCGCGCGCCAACTGCAAAACATCAAAGACCCCGACATCGAAAAGTGGGTGGCCAAAAACTGGGGCACCGTCCGCACTTCCTCCGCGGAAAAACAGAAGGAGATCGAGCGCTTCAAGAAATTCCTCGGCACCGACGCGATCCTGCGGGCCGACGCGTCGCGGGGCCGGGCGCTTTACACCCAGAGCTGCGCCGTCTGCCATGTGATGTTTGGCGAAGGTGGCAAGATCGGGCCGGAACTGCCCGGTTCTTTTGAGGACGTGGATTACCTCCTGCAAAACATCCTCGATCCCAATGCGACCATCGGGAAGGACTACCAGCAGACCTTCATCACCACGAAGAGCGGGCAGCTCGTCGCGGGGATGATCACCGCGGAAGATGCGCGCGAAGTCGTGCTCAAGACGCTCGCCGATCCGATCACCGTCCCGCGCGCCGACATCGCCGAGATGAAGACCAGCGAGATGTCGATGATGCCCGAAGGGCTGCTCCTCGCGCTCGATGAGCAGGGCGTGCGCGATCTTTTCCTCTACCTCCGCCAGCGCCAGCAGGTCCCGCTGAAACCGGCCGCGAAGTAGCTGTGCGCCGGTTGCTCGCCGCTTTGGTATTGGCGTGGGGCGGGGGAGTCTTTGCGGAGGAAGTGGCCGTCGCGCCGGATGGGCGCTGCGGGTCGCCTTCGGGTGTCTTTGCGGTGGAAGTGCGCGTGGCTGACTCCGCGCCTCTCGCCGGCGCGGCGGAACAGCGGGCGCTCAAATTATCGGGCGTGCTGGCGCCGGCGGCGGAGTGGCGCACAGCGGCGGGTGTGAGCGTGCGCCTCGATCTCTGCCTCGTCTCGCGTCCGCTCGGACTGCGCGACGTGACGCTCCTCGCCGCGCGGGTCCGGCTCACGAATCCCACCGAGCGCCCGCAGACCACCGCGCTGGCCGTGGCGCTCTCGCCCGAGCGCGCAGTGCGCGCACTGTCCTTCGAGCGCCACGCCTTCTTCGTCGAAGGCGCGCCCGTGCTCGTCGCGGATGCGCCGTCGCGCGGCGCCATCCTCGCCGAGTCAGCCCTCGCGGCGCGCCCGCTCACTCCGCAGGACACCGCGCAGGTCACCTCCACGCTGGGGCAGTGCCGTGGCGAGATGCTGTTCGACGTGGCGCTCGCGCCGGGGCAAACCCAGACCCTCGGGTGGCTCTTACCTGCGGGCGCGGAGGTTGATCTGGAATTCTGCCGCACGCTCGTGATCGACGAACTCTTCGCCCAGGCGAAGGAAGCGCCAAAGTGAGGCCGCAGCCACCGGTGCCCTATCAAAAAACTTGTCATCCTGAGCGGAGCGCCGCGTGGCGGTAGGGGTCTTCCGGGGGATGCGGGGCGGCGCGCAGCCGAAGGATCCCGCGAATCCACGGAAGATGTCGCAGGAAAGGCCACGGGGTTCTTCGACTCCGCAGCGCGCCGCCGGCCCCGCAGCCACCACCGCCGCGCTGCTCCGCTCAGAATGACCCGCCTTTCCGAATTTCAGTACGCCCTCTTAGCGCGGCGCGTTGAGCAGCCGGTTGATCTGCGCCGCGGCGTAGGCCGCGCCAAAACCGTTATCGATATTCACCACGGTCACGCCGCTGCCGCAGGAATTGAGCATCCCGAGCAGTGCGGCGACGCCACCGAAGCTCGCGCCATAGCCGACGCTCGTCGGCACCGCGATGACCGGTTTGCTCACCAGCCCCGCGACCGCGCTGGGCAGCGCGCCTTCCATGCCCGCGACGACGATGAGGACGTTGCAGGCTTCGAGCCGGTCGCGCACGGCGAGCAGGCGGTGCAGGCCGGCGACGCCGACATCGGTGATCCGCTCCACGCAATTGCCGAAGATCTCAAGAGTGACCGCCGCCTCCTCGGCCACTGGCTGATCGGAAGTGCCCGCGCAGATAATCCCAATCACGCCGGCGTTCTTCGGCTGCGGGTGCAATTCCACGGTGAGGCAGCGCGCGCGGGCGTGCCACTGCGCGGTTGGGAAAGTCTGCACCAGGGCCGCATGCTGCGCCTCGCTCGCGCGGCTCACGAGCAGCACGCCGTCCTTTTCCAAAATCACGCGCCCGATCGCGACGACTTCCTCGGGCGTCTTGCCCGCTCCGAAGATCACCTCCGGAAATCCGCAGCGCCGCGCGCGATCCGTGTCCACGCGGGCAAAACCGAGATCGATGAACGGCTCCGCCATGCCCTCAGCCCTGCGACGCGGAAGTCGCGAAGTAGAGTCGCATCGGAATCATCTTCGACTCCACGAAGCCATGGTTTTTGAAAAACCGCTGGCCATCGGCATTCATGCGGTCGGTGAGCAGGGTGATCCGGCAGAAATCCTTCTTCTTCGCATATTCGATGGCATGGCTGAGCAGCTTGGCGCCAAAACCCCGGCCGCGATATTCGCGATGGACGACCACGTCTTCGAGCACGATGACGAAGCCGCCTTCCGCGGTGCTGATCGTGAACAGCAGATTGATCATCCCGAGGATTGTGCCGTTTTCGCGGAGCACGAAGATGCGCCCGCGATTAGGCTGTTCGAGGAGGAGCCGCAGGCCGCGCATTTGCTTCGAGCGATTGGGCACGAAGTCGGCCTCCTGCGAGAACAGATCAAAGAGGAGATCGGTTAACTGCGGGAGGTCTTCCAGCGTGGCTTGTTCGATGTGTGGTTCGTCGTCCATGGGCAAAGCGCGGCGCTTATCGCACAATCCTCGCGTGGTGGAAAGCGCAGCGTCGCCCGAGGGGCGGAATATTTTTTGTTCGCCACCCATCGCGGAAACCGCCACGGTGCGCCCCGTTCATCCGCAGTCTATGAATTGGATTTCATCTCCTGGACGCAGTGTATCCGTCGCTGTCGGAGCGCCGGAGCGTCGTTGACCACGACCGAGCTTTCCTCGCAGGAGGATTTCCTGATTTTTGCTTCGGATCGTCGGGCGGTGAGGGAGAAGGCCGGGCGGGTGAGGTTCAGGCGTCCCACGGTGCCGTGGACTCGCCGGACCTCACCGGAGAATGCTCCGACCTTGAGGCTGCACGGTTCTGCCTCACCGGAGAATGGCCCCGCCTTGGAGCGCCGCGGTTATTCGGCACCGCAGAATCATTTTCCGGCGCCGAAGAATCATTCTGCCTCAGCGGTTTTTTACAGAGAAGCACCAGTGTAACCCCCGACGCTGACTTGAGCTGACGAAAATATCCTCCGGGCCGACCCCGGTTCCGTGACGCCCCGGCAGCCCCGCTCTTTTCCAACCCCAAACCCCACAACCAAATGCCCAAATCCGACTACCTCAACCCCAAGGACGATCCGTTTCGCGATCAGCGCCGCCCTGCTCGGCCTCGGCGCGCTGCTCCTCGCCGCCCGGCGGCGGCGCGGGCAAGTCTGAAGCCTTTCTCCTTCGATTCCGCGTTGCGCACCTCGTCCATCTCATGAAGACCATCCATCCCTTCCTCCACCGGGCCTTCCTGCTCGCGCTCGCGCTCCTTCCGGCGAGCCTTATCCACGCCCAAGCGCCGCAGTATGTGGTGCAGGACTTGGGCACCCTCGGTGGAGCGTTTAGTCAAACCAATGGCGTCAACAATGCGGGGCAGGTCACCGGCTCCTCCACCACGGCGGGCGGCGCCTTGCACGCTTTCATTTATTCCGCAGGCGGCATGATCGATCTCGGCACCCTGCCGGGTGCTGACTTCAGTCAGGGATTTAGCATCAACAATCTCGGTCAGGTCGTCGGGTATTCCGGCGGGGGCAGCATCTCCAATCATGGGTTTCTCTACTCGGGCGGCATGCCGGACCTCGGGACACTGGGTGGCACCTCCAGCGAAGCCCACTCGATCAACGATGCCGGCCAAATCACCGGCTGGTCCTACGTGGCGGGCGGCTACACGCACGCCTTTCTCTCCTCGGGCGCCAGCATGACGGACCTCTGGAGCCCGGCGGATAGCTCCAGCATCGGCGAGGGGATCAACAACAACGGCTTCATCACCGGCACCTACCGCTCGACGAACGGCATGGACCACGCCTTTGCGACCTACCAAGGCGGAGTCGTGACAGATTTCGGGACGCTGGGCGGAACCACTAGCCGTGCCTATGCCATTAATAACGCCGGTCAGGTGACGGGTTCTTCGCTCACGGCGGCGGGTTTCGAGCATGCCTTTCGCGGTCAATACTATGGCGAATCGGGCGGGGGTTCCTTGGTGGACTTGGGCACGCTGGGAGGGACGAGCAGCGTCGGGTATAGTATCAATACCATGGGCCCGATCGTGGGCCGGTCATACACCACGGGCAATGGCGCCCTCCGCGCCTTCCTTTACTCGGGCGGGACGATGTACGACGTGAACAACCTCATCCCTGGCACAGCCAGCGTGCCTAAACCCATCATCAATCGGCAACCGGATCAATGACCGTGGCCAGATCGCGGCCTATGGCAACGTGAACGGCCAGAATCACGCCGTCCTGCTCACCCCTCGCGCGATGGGCCACGCAATATTCGGGCGGGTTGGGGAGTTTGGGCTATGGAGCGAATCTCTACCATTGGCCAAACGCCTGCTGGGTCTCGAATAACGGGGCTGTGGTGGTGGGGATGGTGCAGGGCAAATTTGGTATCGAAGCCTTTCGTTGGACGCTGGAGGGAGGCATGGCCGGCTTGGGTGTGCTTAGCGGCAATGATCAAAGCTATGCGACGGGCGTCTCCAGTGATGGGACGGTAATTGTCGGAGAAAGTAGTGGTGGTGGCTCCCCGGACCAATCCTTCCGATGGACGCAAGCGACTGGAATGGTGAGCTTGGGAGCGCTTCCAAACCAAGCGGCGAGCTATGCCACTGGCGTGTCGGGCGACGGCGCAGTGGTCGTGGGTCAAGCTTGGATAAGCGGCAGAGGTGAGACCGCCTTTCGCTGGACGCAAGCCGGCGGCATGGTGGATTTGGGTGCGCTTCCAGGTGTAACTCGTAGCTCGGCTGAGGCCGTTTCTGTCGATGGGACGACGGTCGTAGGATATGGCAGGCTCGACTTGGTCAATGATCACGCTTTGCGCTGGACTCAGGCTGGAGGCATGGCGGATCTCGGCCGCCTCAGTGGATATTCGAGATCTCGGGCCACTGCGGTTTCCGGGGATGGAAGTGTCGTTGTGGGATACAACGATACGAGTGGTCCCACTCAAGCATTCCGTTGGACGCAGAGTGGAGGGATGGTGGGTCTGGGCGATTTGCCTGGCGGCACTGACACGAGTATGGCCCTGGCGGTTTCCGGCGATGGCATGATCGTTACTGGCTACGGCAGCGATGTCACTGGCCGACATGCCATAGTCTGGGATCAGAAACACGGGATGCGCGAGTTGCAAAGTGTGTTGAGCAGCGAATACGGAGTGGCCTTTCCCGGTTGGAGCTATCTGGAGGAGGCCCGCGTGGCGGCAGATGGCCGCAGTGTGGTCGGCGAGGCTGACAACGAGTTTGGTGAAAGGCAGGTCTTCAACGCGCAGATCAACTCCCGCACCTACCGCTTCATGAGCGGGGAGACGTACGCCGGCTTCCACACCTCGCGCCTCGGCGGCCTCGGGACGACGGTGGACCTGCTCGCCGGCACGGCCGGGGGGACGGCGGGGAGCTTCCGCACGGTGACGGTGGACCTGCTGGCCATGCCGAGCGTGCAGTTCGCGCCGGGCTTTGCCAGCGATGTGATCGACGTGAGCGGGACGGGGATGGATACCTTTGTCCTGCGCCTGGGCTACGACGAGGCGAGCGCAATCTCATTCTACGGCGCGGAGGTAAAAGCGCTGCTCGGTTGGTTCGATCCGGGGACGGGCACATGGAAAAACGCGGTGGACGGCAATACCGGCGGCACCGCCACTTTCGCCGGCGACCGGGCCTACAACTCCGGGACGGATACGCTCGGCAGCTATGGCGTGGACACGGCGAACAACCAGGTTTGGGCGGTGATCAACCACAACTCCCAATTCGGCACGGTGCCCGAGCCGGGGAGTGCGGGGCTGCTCGCGTTGGGAGCAGCGGTGATCGGGTGGCGTCGTCGCCGCTGATTACTTCCAGTCGAGGGCGGCGGGGATGGCGGCTCGGCAGCGCCGGAGCGGCGGGTAAGGTGGGGGGGTGACGATCACCGCCCGCGTTCACAATCGCAGCATCGCCCTGCCGCCGGAGGTGGAGGTGGCGGAGGGACAGAATGTGGTGGTGATCCTGCCGGAGCGCCCAATGGCGGAGGCGGTGGAGATGGCCCGGTTTGACGTGTGGCTTGCGGCGAGCGTCGGGCTGGCCGGGGGCCGGTTCACGACGACGGAGCGGATGCGTGAGACGCGGGGAGAAGAGTGATGGGGGCGGCGGTGTGGACATCTTGCCCTCGTTCCCAAGCTGAGGTCAGCTTGGGAATGAGGGGGGAAATCTCTTGGCGAGCTGGGCGGCAGCCTTGCGAAAACCCGTGTCATCCTGAGCGCAGCCGAAGGATCTCCAATATCCTTCCGCCTCTTCCGTCCAGGCCTACTCCCAATCCGCCGACAAATCCTCCCAGCGTGGATTGCTCCGCTCGATCAGCACGATCTTTTTCGCCCGTGTCCAGCCTTTGAGCTGCTTCTCCCGCGCGATGGCGGCGTTCACTTCGCGGAAGTGCTCCACAGGCATGAGAAGGATGCAGTGGTAGCGCTGGGTGAAAGAGGCGTGGTCGGGATTGCGGTGCTGCCAGAGCCGGGTAGCGAGGTCGTTGGTGAGGCCGATGTAGAGGGTGGAGCGGCCTTTGTCGGTGAGGATATAGACGCAGTAGTCGTGATCCATGGCGGGGGCGATTGGGACCGTGGAACTTGATCGCTGCGGGGCGGGTGAGGAGGGAGGATATTGGAGATCCTTCGGCTGCGCTCAGGATGACAGTTTTTGGTTGGGGCGCTTCGCGCTCTCTGCTTGCCCGCCGACTCGCGGTGATTATTTCCAATCGAGCGCGGCGAGGACTTCGTCCTTTTTCACCCGGTCGGTGAATTCGGCGAAGGTCTCTTCCCCTTGCTTCTTTGCGTCATAGACGCGCAGAAGTTTGTCGATGAAAAGATGCACGTCTCTGGCGATGATCTTGCCTTTGAGCAGGTCGTTGAAGCGGCGGTTGGCGCCGAGGCGTCCGCCGATGAAGGCGTCGTAGGCATCGACCATGACGCCATCGACCTTGGTGCGGGCGCCGCGGAAGCCGATGTCGGCGATCTGGTGCTGGCCGCAGGAACTCGGGCAGCCGCTGAAGTGGATGCGGATTTTCCCCTTATACCACCCCGAGGTGTCCTCGAGTTCGCTGACGAGGGCGAGCATGCGGTTCTTGGTTTCGGCGACGGCGAGGTTGCAGAACTCGATGCCCGTGCAGCTCACGCAGCCTTTGCGGAAATTGGACGGCTGGTAGTCGCAGGCGATTTCGTCGAGTTCGGCCTTGAGGGCGGGGAGGTTCGACTCGGGGATGTTGATCAGGAGCAGGTTTTGCTTGTTGGTCAGGCGGATTTGGTCCTGGCCGGGTGCGGCGTATTTCTGGGCGAGGGCGCCCAGTTTGCCGAGGACGCCGTTGCGCAGGCGACCGCCAGGGAAGCAAACGCCGACCCAGTAGAGTTCACCGTCTTTTTGTTTGTGAATGCCGATGTGGTCCGTCTCCTGGTCCTTGATGACGGGGAAGTCGGTGTGGCGCTCGGGCTGGAAGTCGAGCCGGGCCTCGACTTGGGCGACGAGGCTTTCGATGCCGCCGGCTTTGACGATGTCGGCGACGAGGAATTTGAAGCGGGCGCGGTTGCGCTTGAGGCGGTAGCCGTCGTCGCGGAAGAACTCGGTGACGGCTTTGACCACGGGCCAGATCTGGCCGGGCTTGAGGAAGTAGGGGAGAATCTGGGCGAGATGCGGGGCGGCGCTGAGCCCGCCGCCGATCATCATGCCGTAGCCGCGTTCCTCGACGCCGCCGACGGTGCGCCGGAGGCCGAAGACGCCGACGTCGTTGATGTCGGGCTGGGCGCAATGGATGCAGCAGCCGGAGACGCTGATCTTGTATTTGCGCGGGAGATTGGAGAAGGCGGGGTTGTTGACGATGCCGGCATCGACGGCGCGCATCTCGGGGGTGGCGTCGATGATTTCGTCGTGGTCGATCCCGGCGACCGGGCAGCCGACGACGTTCCGCGGGATGTCGCCGCACGCCCCGGCGGTGGCGATGCCGGCGGCGTCGAGTTCGCTGAAGATGGTCGGGATATCTTCGATGCGCAGCCAGTGATACTGGATGGTCATGCGCGTGGTGATGTCGCTGAAGCCGTGGCCGAAGCGGTCGCCGAGTTCGCTGATCTTGATCGCCTGGGCGCCGGTGACCTGCCCGCCGGGGAGGCGGAGGCGCATCATGAAGTAGCCGCTTTCCTTGGGTTTCTGGCGATAGACGCCGTACCATTTCATGCGGTCGAAGTCGTCGGGGTCGATCGAGGCGAAGCCGGTTTTGGCGTAGCGATAGATGTCGTGGATGACCTCAAGGCCGTCCTTATCCAGCTTCGCTTTTTCCTGGGGGGTGACCGGGATCAGGCCTTGCTTGACGGCGGCGAAGTTGGGCTGGATGTCGATCATGGCGGAAAAGGGGAGGCAATTTATGGGACAGGGTAGGCAAGACAAGGCAATAGTCCCCGCTATGACACGCGGCGGACGCGGGATGAAGGAGCGAATTTTTTTGCCGGTCAGGTTGACAGAGGGCGATGAACCGCTAATCTTCGCCCTCTTTTCCGCCAACCCTGATTTTCGCCACGGCCTATGAAACGCACCTATCAACCCTCGAAGCGCACCCGCAAACGTCAGTTTGGATTCCGCGCTCGCATGAAGACCAAGAACGGCCGGGCCATCCTCTCGCGCCGCCGTCAGCAAGGCCGCAGGCGTCTCCTGCCGAAGGGCGTGGAGATCCACTACGCGCGCCACACGCAGGCCTGAAGCCATTTAGGATTTAGGATTTAGGGTTTATGATTTGGCGCGGGCTCTGCCAACGCTGTGCCGAAGTCATCAATCGCAAATCGTAAATCATAAATGACTGCTCCCTGCCTCCGCTTTCCCAAATCCGCGCGGCTCTATCGCGCCTCGGAGTTTCAGCAGATGAAGCGCGAGGGCGTTTCATTTCATGGCAAGTTCATCGTGCTGAGTGTGCTGAAGAATGTGCCGACGCCCGAGGTTCGCATCGGATTGATCACTTCCCGGCGGGTGGGCGGAGCGGTGTTGCGCAATCGGGTGCGACGCAGGTTGCGCGAAATCGTCCGCGCGGCGCGGACGCAGATCCACGCCGGGACCTGGCTGACCCTCATCGCCCGTCAGGCGGCGGCTCAGGCCAGTTTGCAAACTTTGACCGCTGAATGGGAGCAATTGGCCCGACGCAGTTCCATTCTCACCGCATGTTCCTGATTCGTGTGCTCATCCGCGGCTATCAGCTTCTCGTTTCGCCGGTGCTGCAATTGCTGGCCGGCCCGGGCGGCGGCTGCCGGTTCGAGCCGAGTTGTTCGCGCTATTTTCTGGAAGCCTGCGAGACACACGGGGCGTGGCGTGGGAGCTGGCTGGGATTGAAGCGGCTGGCGCGCTGCCAGCCGTGGGGCGGGCTGGGGTTTGATCCCGTCCCGCCGGCTCGCACCGTGGGAGCCCGTAGTTCGCATTTCTAATCATATGGATCGCAAAGGAATCATCGCCGTCGTTCTGTCCCTCATCGTCCTCGTCTTCTGGTGGCGCTACAATGACCAGGAGATGCGCCTCCTCGCGGAGGCGCGGCAGAAAGCGCAGGCGGAAGCCGCAGAAGTGCAGGCCGCCCAGGCGGCCAATGAACCCGCCTCGGTCCAGCCATCGACGGCGACGCCGACCCCCACGCCGACCACGGGAACTGCGGATGTTCCCAGCCAGCCGGCCGTGCCGGAGAAAGTGGAGGAGTTGCCGACGGCTTCGGTGGACTACACATTTACCAATCTCGGTGGCGGCATCAGCCGGGCGCTCTTGAAGAATCACGAAGCTGAGCGCGGTAAGCGAATGGTGTTGAATGAATTCGGAGGCATCCCGATCGGGGCGATCTCCGAAGCCGCGGGCGAAGGCGTCAATGCGCCATTCACCGCGCAGGTGAATGCGGACAGCGGCGAGGTGACTTTCGAGCGGACCGATGCCCGGCAACTGCAATTGACCAAGCGCTTTTCCACGCCGAAGTCCACGGACCTGGACAAAGACTACATCGTGCAAATGGAGGCCACTTTCACCAATCGCGGCGCCGAGTCGGTGACCTTGCCGGGCTATTATGTGCACACGGGAGGTGCGACGCAGGTCCACCAGAGCGATATCGCCCATTACACCGGATTCAAGTGGGCGGGTGGAAAGCTGATTGATGCCACGTCGTTTGATGGCAGTTGGTGGCCGGGAAGCAAGCCGCGGCCCATTTTCGCCGAGTCGCATCCCGAAATCGCCTGGGCCGGTGTCGCCAACCAATATTTCACCACGGTGCTCACCCCGCGCGTGGAGGGACCGAACGTGGCCAACCTGGACGGCAAGCGTGGGGTTGCGGTGTGGGCGAAACGTTTCGAAGTCAGCGACGCGGCTTGGAAGGAAGCCGGTCGCACCAGTCCCAATGCCGAGCTGAAGCATCACGGAGTCAATGGCGCTCTCGGCATGCCGGCCTTCACGCTCGAACCCGGCAAATCGCTCACCCAGCGCTTTCAAATTTACACCGGTCCGCGCGAATACGGTCGGCTCCGGCTGATGGCCAATGGGGAAGCCGACATCATGGACCTCGGCACGTTTGGCATCGTGAGCAAGACCCTGCTCAACACCATGAACTGGTTGCACGGCAAGGTGGGCACTTACGCGGCGGCGATCATTCTCCTCACCCTCATCATCAAGACGCTGCTTTGGCCGCTGCAAAACAAGGCGACTAATTCGATGAAGCGGATGCAGCTTCTCCAGCCAAAAATGACGGAACTCCGCGACAAGTACAAGGATGATCCGACGCGGATGAACACGGAGGTGATGAAGCTCTACAAGGATTACGGTGTGAATCCGCTGAGCGGCTGTCTGCCGATGCTCGTGCAAATCCCGATCTTTTTCGGCTTCTACAATATGCTCGGCATCGCCGTGGAATTGCGGAACAGCAGTTTCCTCTGGGTTCACGATCTCTCGCAACCCGATACCATCTGGCATTTCCCGATCGTCGGCTGGCCGCTGAACGTCCTGCCGCTGCTCATGGCGGCGACGATGCTCTGGCAGATGGCGCTCTCGCCCAAGTCTGGCGACCCGATGCAGCAGAAGATCTTCATGTTCATGCCGCTGATCTTTATCGCGTTCTGCTACAATTTTGCCTCTGCCTTGGCGCTTTACTGGACGGTGCAAAATCTGTTTTCTGTCGTGCAACTCTACGCGACGCGGAACCAGACCCCGCCGACGCTGCAAAAGGTGGCCGCGCCGTCGAAGAGAAAATAGCGCGCCCTTTTTTCATATGAGCCTGAACCCACGCGAGACACTCGATACGATGCTGGGATTGCTCGGCTTCGTCTGCGAGATCAAGGAATACCAGCACGAGCACGGGCTGACCTTGCAGGTTTACACGGCGGAGAAGGATCGCCTCATCGGCCGCAATGGTGCGCTGCTGGAGGACATCCAACTCCTGCTCAATCGTGTACTCCAAGCCAAGGACAAGACCGCGCCCAAGGTGCAGGTGGATATCGAGCACTGGCGGGAGATGAAGGACGACGGCCTCGCGCACCGCGTGCAGCAGATCGCCGAGATCGTCCGCCAGACGGGGCGCCCGTATCACCTCGAGCCGATGAACGCCTACGAGCGGCGCATCGTGCACAATGCGTTCAAGGATGACCCGGAGATCATGACGTGGAGCCCGCCGGACGACTCCCGCCTCAAGCGCATCACCCTGCGGAAACGCCCGGTCAACCAACCGTCCTGACCTCGGTTCCGGCAGCTCCTCGGGCGAGCATTTTTGGGTTTGATGGACCGCTCGAACGGCCCTGAAACATTCCCGAATCTCCGGTTGACAAACCCTGCATGGGCCACCAATCTCCCACTCCCTTTTTCCCAGCTTTTGTGACAATCCGCCTTATGACCAGCCAACTTCTCGAAGACGCCTTCAAAGTGATTCCCAGCCAGCAAGTGCTCGTCAACGTCGTTTCCAAGCGCGTGCGGCAACTCACGGCGGGACATCGCCCGATGGTCGAGACCGGTCCGCGCATGGGCTTTTCCGATATCGCCCTCACCGAAATCATCGAGGGCAAACTGAAGTGGGAAGCGGCTCCGGTGGAGCCCGCGGTCGGCGAGAAATAGGTTCTATCTGCGCACGACGCGCGCGGCATTATGAGCGCGGAAATTTCGGTGAACCGCAAGGCGCTGCGAGACTATCACATCCTTGAACGTTTCGAGGCCGGCCTTGAACTCAAGGGCACCGAGGTCAAATCCATCCGGGGTGGATTTGCGAACATCAACAACGCCTTCGCCCGCGTCGAGAATGGCCAGGTCTTCGCCTATGACGTGGACATTCAACCCTACGCGCGCGCCAGTTTCGAGCAGCACGAACCGAAGCGTTCCCGCCGCCTGCTTCTGCACAAGAACGAGATCACCCGTCTTGCCGCCGTCACCCAGATCAAAGGCCACACGCTCGTTGCGTTAAGGATGTATTGGAAGGACGCGCGGGTGAAGCTCGAGATCGGCGTGGGCAAAGGCAAGGAGTCTGTGGACAAGCGCCAGGATCTCAAAGACAAGGCCACGAAACGCGAAACGGATCGCGAAGTCGCACGCTTCAACAAGCGTCACGCCTAACCGCCGAGGAGCGACATCTCCGCTTTGGGCTGTGCCACCGTCGCGATCGAGCGCAGTTCCGAATAGCGATCGGTGCGCATCCGCCAGACGCTGGCGACCAGCGACGTGAGTTCGGCGTCGTTTGCGCCGGCCCGCAGCGGTGTTCGCAGATCCGTTCCCACATTG
>Ga0335397_10003724_pt1 | contig 20282 bp, 24 predicted proteins | sample MAT04_FD_205740 | JGI IMG/M metagenome (GOLD analysis project Ga0335397, IMG submission 205740) | Freshwater microbial communities from Lake Fryxell liftoff mats and glacier meltwater in Antarctica - MAT-04 (spades assembly) (version 2) ... | reverse complement strand
AACATCCCGATGATCCCATCCCCGCCCCCTCCCAGTTTGTCCCCATGCGTCAGCAAGTACCGATGACCGAAGATAGAGAACAGCGCGTCACTCCCGTCCGGTATGTGAAAAGTGACATTCGGATCGTTCTCAAACCGCTTGGGTTAGTCGCCCTGCATTCCAGCCTTCGTATACTTCTTCGAATCTCATCTTCCGGATCTCCTGTAGCACTTCCGTCGGCCTCATCGCGTACCCCCTTCGGCACACTATGACGACCGGACAGATGTCGTGCTACAAAACCGGACAGATCACGAACTCCCAACACAAAAACTATAAGTAGTTGACTAAACTAGTCGGAATTGGTATGGTTAGTTGACAAAATTAGTCGGGTATCCATTCTATGCCAATGGGTATGGTTCTGCAAAAAGGACGGCCAAGCTGGTTTTGAATGCCGTGCATCGAAATTAAAACGATGGTCCGCGATGGCGGTTCGACAGCATGGCCGCCTTGGATTTAGAGATGGCACTGGCATTTTTGCAATAAATTTTACCGGTTAGGAGTTTGACTGATGGCAATTACATTGACTGAAAATGCGGCAAAACAGATTCAGCGCCAGCTTGCAAAGCGCGGTAAGGGGATTGCCCTGCGCATCGGCGTCAAGAAAGTGGGCTGTTCCGGCTTAGCTCACACCTTCGACATCGCTGACGAAATACGAACGGGAGATCACACGTTCGAGTCGCATAACGCCCGAGTGGTGCTCGATGCTGGCAGCCTGTCGGTGCTCGACGGCTCGCGTATCGATTTCGTCACCGAAGGGCTCAAGCAGATGTTCAAATTTGATAATCCCAACGTCGAAAGCGAGTGCGGCTGCGGCGAGAGCTTCAACCTGAAGGCGAAAGCGGAGGCAGCAAAAGCGTAACCGCTTCCACGCCAAGCATGCCTTGAGTTGGCGAAGGACAAGAAGGTGCACTGAAGAAAACCAGAACGCAAGGTAAGGCATGAATATTGTTGTCAGCGACTATACGGAGGTAATGATGAACACTGTAACCGAAATGCAAGTGACTGAAGTGGCAATGCAAGCCCCGATGCTATTTACCGACAGCGCGGCCAACAAGGTAAAGACGCTGATCGAGGAAGAAGGCAACGCCGACTTGAAGTTGCGCGTGTTCGTTAGCGGCGGCGGCTGTTCCGGTTTTCAGTATGGTTTTACTTTCGACGAAGTAACCAATGAAGACGATACCGTGCTGAACAAGAATGGCGTGCAGCTGTTGATTGACCCGATGAGCCTCCAATATCTGGTGGGCGCAGAAATTGATTATCAGGACGGGTTGGAGGGTGCGCAGTTTGTGATCAAGAATCCCGGCGCTACTTCTACGTGCGGTTGCGGGTCGTCCTTCTCGGCCTGACAGGAGCAACACCATGAGTGCAGTACTGCAAAATCTCCAAAATCTCGTTAGCCAGCCCTACAAGCACGGGTTCGTCACAGATATCGAGTCCGATGTTGCGCCGAAAGGGCTGAATGAAAACACCATCCGGATGATTTCAGCCAAGAAAAACGAACCGGGGTGGCTGCTTGAGTTCCGGCTGAAGTCTTACCAGGCGTGGCTCAAGATGGAAGAACCGAAGTGGCCCAACGTCCACTATCCAAAAATCGATTTCCAGGCGATCAGCTACTACGCGGCGCCCAAGCAGAAGCCGAAGTTGAAAAGCATGGACGAGGTCGATCCTGAATTGCTGCGCACCTTCGAAAAGCTCGGCGTGCCCCTGCACGAGCGCATGGCGCTGGCCGGCGTTGCGGTTGACGTCATTTTCGACAGCGTATCGGTGGCGACCACCTACAAGCACAAGCTGGCCGAGGTCGGCGTCATTTTCTGTTCGATGTCGGAAGCGGTGCTGGAGCACCCGGAGCTGGTGCAGAAGTACCTCGGTACGGTGGTGCCGAGCGGCGATAACTTTTACGCCGCGCTCAACTCGGCAGTGTTCACCGACGGCTCGTTCTGCTACATCCCCAAGGGCGTCAAATGCCCGATGGATTTGTCGACCTACTTTCGCATCAACACCGAGGAAACTGGGCAGTTCGAACGCACACTCATCATTGCCGAGGAAGGGGCGTCAGTTTCCTATCTTGAAGGCTGTACGGCACCCGCGTTCAGCTCCAACCAGTTGCATGCGGCGGTGGTCGAGCTGGTTGCGCTCGACAACGCCGACATCAAGTACTCGACGGTGCAGAACTGGTATGCGGGTGACGAAAACGGCGTCGGCGGCATTTACAACTTCGTCACCAAACGCGGCCTGGCCAAAGGCGTCAACTCGCGCATTTCGTGGACCCAGGTCGAGACCGGATCAGCGATTACCTGGAAGTATCCTTCCGTCGTGCTGCGTGGCGACAACTCGGTCGGCGAGTTTTATTCGGTCGCGGTCACCAACCACCTGCAGCAGGCCGATACCGGCACCAAGATGATTCACCTCGGTAAGAACACCCGCAGCACCATCGTCAGCAAAGGCATCTCGGCCGGGCGTTCCAACAACAGCTACCGCGGGCTGGTCAAGATTGCGCCGACCGCCGCTGGTGCGCGCAATTATTCGCAATGCGACTCGATGCTGATTGGCGACCAGTCCGGCGCCAACACCTTCCCCTACATCCAGGTGCGTAACAACACCGCCAAGGTCGAGCACGAGGCCTCGACTTCGAAGATCGGCGAGGACCAGTTGTTCTACTTCGCACAGCGCGGGATCGGCGCCGAGGCCGCTGTGTCGATGATCATCAACGGATTCTGCAAAGACGTATTTCAACAATTGCCGATGGAGTTTGCGGTCGAAGCGACCAAGCTGCTCGGTTTCAAGCTCGAAGGGAGCGTCGGATGATTGTCCAGGACAGCCAAATGCTGCTGGAAGTGCGCGGCTTGTGCGCGACCGTGAACGGCATCGAAATTCTGAAGGGGCTGGACTTCACGGTTAAGAGCGGTGAAATCCATGCGATTATGGGGCCGAACGGCTCAGGCAAGAGCACCTTCGCCAAGGTGCTCGCGGGTCACACGGCCTATGAAGTCACGGCCGGCAGCGTGCTGTTCGAAGGCAAGAACCTGTTTGAGCTCGCGCCCGAAGAGCGCGCCCGTGCCGGCGTGTTCCTGGCCTTTCAATATCCGATCGAGATACCCGGCGTCGCCAACAGCCAGTTTCTGCGCCTGGCTTACAACACTTTGCAGGCGCAGCGCGGCAAGGACGAACTCGATCCGCTCGAGTTTGACGACTTCGTGCGCGAGAAGATGAAGCTGCTCGAAATGAGCCCCGATTTTCTCGACCGCAGTGTCAACGAAGGCTTCTCCGGTGGCGAGAAAAAGCGCAACGAAATCTTGCAGATGGCGCTACTCGAACCCCGCTTGGCAATCCTCGATGAGACCGATTCTGGCCTCGACATCGACGCGCTCAGGATCGTCTCTCAGGGCGTCAACCAGCTCGCCAACAAGGACAACGCGATTGTGCTGGTGACGCACTACCAGCGACTGCTCAACTACATCGTGCCCGATTTCGTGCACGTGATGGAGGCGGGTCGCATCATCAAGACCGGCGGCAAGGAACTGGCGCTCGAACTTGAAACGCGTGGCTACGACTGGGTCGGTGCCGAGCACAAGGCGGCGAGCGAGACGAGGGCCGCGGAGGTGGCGGCATGAGCGCGCCGGGCCGCCCCAAGGGCGAATACCGGAGTGCGCAGCACGCAGGTTGCCTGATGAGCCCGCACGGCCGCCCGAAGGGCCATACCGCAGTGCGCAGCACGGAGGTTGCCTGATGAGCACCGTCACCTCTATTCGCCGACCCGCTGCGGGTTACCTCGAAACGCTGCTGGCAGGCCAGCCGCAGTTGCCGACCAGTCCGTTGGCGTGGATCAACGCGCTGCGCGCCGAGGCGGTCAATCGACTCGACGTGCTGACGCTGCCTACCCTTCGCGACGAGGAGTGGCGCTTCACCGACATTTCACCACTGACCAAGCTGTCGTTTGCTCCGGCACTCAGCGCAACCTGTCTGGAAGCCGCCGATATCGCGCATTTTTATATTGAAGAAGCAAACACTCGACTGGTGTTTGTTGATGGTATCTATGCGCCGCAGTTGTCTAGTACGGCTTCAGCGGCTTCAAACAGCGGCGTGGTGGTGTCCAACCTGCCGACCGCACTTGCCACGCACGCCGCAGCGATCGAGGCACATCTCGGCCGTCACGCAGCCTTCCGTGACAACCTATTCGCTGCGCTCAATACGGCCTTCCTGCATGATGCGGCAGTGATTGTGGTGCCGCGCAACGTGGCGCTTGCAGCGCCGGTGCATCTGCTGTTTATTGCGACGCAAAAAGAGGTGGTAAGTACGCCCCGTTGCCTGGTGGTTGCCGAGACTGGTAGCGCAGTGACGGTGATCGAGGATTACGTCGTGTGGTACCAACCGCGTTGGCAAGAAGAAGCCCATTTCACCAACGCTGTGACCGAAATCGCGCTGGAAGACAATGCGCGTGTGAATCACATCCGGATTCAGCGCGAAGGCAGTAAAGCATTTCATATTGCCAATTGCGCGGTGTCCCTTGGGCGTTCGAGCAATTATCAGTCGGTGAGTGTCGCGCTGGGCGCACAGATTTCGCGCTACAACCTCGACGTGTTGCTGGCCGAAGGCGCCGAGTGTGCGGTCGACGGGCTGGCACTCATCGCAGCCAATCAGCTGGCCGATACCCATACCTGCATTGACCACGCACAGCCGCACGGCGTAAGCCGCCAACTGCACAAATGCATCGTCGGCGGCAGCGCGCACGCGGTGTTCAACGGCAAGGTCATGGTGCGTCAGGGTGCGCAGCGCACCGACTCGGGTCAGTCGAGCCGCAACCTGCTGCTCACCGGCCGTGCCCACGTCGATACCAAGCCGCAGCTGGAGATTTTTGCCGACGACGTAAAATGCGCGCATGGCGCGACCATCGGTCAGCTCGACAGCGAGGAAGTGTTTTATCTGAAGAGCCGCGGGCTGTCTGATAGCGTCGCGCGCAATCTGCTGACTTATGCCTTCGGCGCCGAGATTATCGAGCGCATCCCCGTCGCATCACTCAAGCACCAGCTCGAACAGACGGTGCTCGAACAAACCAGCAGTCAGCCATGAACGCCGTCCAGCCAGCAGTCAATCGCCCTTCGGCGCCTGCCTTTGACGTCGAGCGCATACGCGCCGATTTTCCGATTCTGCAACTCAAGATCGACGGCAAGCCGCTGGTCTATCTCGACAACGCCGCGTCGAGCCAGATGCCGCAGCCGGTGATCGACCGCCTGGTGCGCTATCAAACGAGCGAGCACGCCAACATCAACCGCGCGGTGCATTATTTGTCGGAGACCGCGACCGCCGAATATGAGGCCGCGCGGCGCAAGCTGCAGCGCTTCATCAACGCACCCGAAGAGCGCGAAGTGATCTTCACCAGCGGCACCACCGATGCGATCAACCTGGTGATGCACGGCTACGGCCGCAAGTTCATCAAGGCCGGCGACGAGATTATTCTGACCACGCTCGAGCACCATTCGAACATCGTTCCGTGGCAGATGCTGGCCGAAGAAACCGGTGCTGCGATTCGTGTGGTACCGATCAACGACGCCGGTGAACTGTTGATCGGCGAATATGAAAAACTGTTCAACGCGCGCACCAAGTTCGTCGGCGTGATGCATGTTTCAAACGCGCTGGGAACCATCAACCCAGTCAAGCAGATGATAGCGTTCGCGCATGCGCACGGCGTGCCGGTGCTGGTTGACGGCGCGCAGGCGGTGCCGCACCTGCAGGTTGACGTGCAGGATCTGGACTGCGACTTCTACGCCTTTTCTGGCCACAAGTTGTGCGGCCCGACCGGTATCGGCGTTCTGTATGGCAAGGCCGCGCTGCTGGAAAAAATGCAGCCCTTCAAGGGCGGCGGCGACATGATTTTGTCGGTGACTTTTGAGAAAACCACCTACAACACCATCCCGCATAAATTCGAGGCCGGAACGCCGCCGATTGCCGCCGCCATCGGGCTAGGTGCCGCAGTCGATTACCTATCGGCCATCGGCATGGACGCCATCGCCGTGCACGAACTCGATCTGCTCAATTACGCCACCGCACAAATGACCCGCATGCCGGGCGTGCGCATTATCGGCACCGCCCGCAACAAGGCCTCAGTCATATCGTTCACCGTTGACGGCGTGCATCCACACGACGTCGGCACCCTGCTCAATCAGGATGGCGTTGCGGTGCGCACAGGACATCATTGCGCGCAGCCGGTGATGCAGCGCTTCAAAGTGCCGGCCACCTCGCGTGCCTCGTTTGCATTCTACAACAGCATGGCCGAGGTCGATGCACTGATCGCCGGCATTCGCAGCGTGCAGAAGGTATTTGCGTAATGACCAACTTGGCCAACTATAAATCGCTGTATCAAGAGGTCATCCTCGACCACAACAAGAAGCCGCGCAACTACGGCACGCTAGCGCACGCGAGCCACCATGCGGTGGGCCATAACCCGCTGTGCGGCGATCACATCAGTGTGGCGCTCAATTTCGATCGCGACTGCATCGCCTGCATCAAGTTCGAGGGTGAGTCATGCGCGATCTGCAAAGCGTCGGCGTCAATGATGACGGTCGCCATCAAGGGCAAGTCGCGTGCGGACGCGGAAATTCTGATCCAGGAATTTCTTGCCATGGCGACCGGTAAGCTCGACCTTAACAGCCCGAATCACATCGGACGGCTCGCGGTATTCGCTGGCGTGTGCGACCTGCCGACGCGCGTCAAATGCGCGATCCTGCCGTGGCACACCCTGCACGCCGCGTTTAATTCGGTCGCCAGCACGTCGACCGAAGCCGAGAATGATCCAGTGCGCGCGCCGATCGGCAACGCGTGAGAATGCCTCTGTTTTTTTGCCACAGAGTACCCCGTTGAGAGGATAAGAGGATGACTGCGGATGAGGTGAGAAGCACCATCATGAATGGCCTGCCCTGCGATCACGTGGAAGTGCTGGGCGATGACGGCCAGCACTTCGAGGCGGTCGTCGTGAGCCCGAAATTCATCGGCAAAATAAAGTACAGCAGCATCAGCTGGTGTATCTGACACTCGGAGATCGCATGCGCGCGGAAATTCACGCGCTGGCCATGCGCACATTCACACCCGAAGGTTGGACGCAAGTGGCAATGAAATAACTTTGGAGAAATAAAAAATGAACGTACAGGAAAAAATTCGCAATCAGGTCACCGGCAATTCCATCGTGCTTTACATGAAAGGTACGCCGCAGTCCCCGCAGTGTGGTTTTTCCGGCGCGACAGTGCAGATACTCAAGGCCTGCGGTGTGCAGGACTTTGCCACCGTGGACGTGCTGGCCGACCCGGAAATCCGCGATGGCATCAAGGCGTTTTCCAACTGGCCAACCATTCCGCAGCTCTACATCAAGGGCGAGTTTGTTGGTGGCGCCGATATTGTGCGCGAGATGTATGAGCAAGGTGAATTGCAGAAATTGATCAATTCAGCGGTGGGTTGATGATATTGAAACGGATGAAGTGCAGGGTCTCCACTCAATGGGGTTGCCGTATTTCCGGCGCCAAGAGGGTGGCCCCGCTTTCAGGATATTGAGATGCCGAAAATAGCAGATATCGAAGACACGCCCAATCCGAACGCGGTGAAGTTCATTCTCAAGGAGTCGCTGACTTGGGGTATCACGCGCTCGTACGAGAACGCCGAGCAGGCGAAGGACGATGAGCTCGCTACCGCGCTGTTCGACATCGAGCATGTGACCAATGTGTTTTACGTTGATAAGTGGATCACGGTGACACAGGACGGCGGCGCCGACTGGCCGGAGTTGGTGCGCAAAGTCGCCGAGCCGATCCGCGCCGCGCCGACGGCGGAAGCGCAAACAGTGGGCGCCGTTGCAGCAGCAACCAATGCAATGGCTGGCCTAAGCCCAAAAGATCAGCAGCGCCTCGGTGCGATCAACGTGCTGCTCGACGAGCAGATCCGCCCCGCGCTGCAAGGTGACGGCGGCGACCTCCACGTGATCGGCCTCGACGGCAACCAGCTCAGCGTGCACTACCAAGGCGCGTGCGGCACCTGTCCAAGCTCGATATCCGGCACGCTCCGAGGCATCGAAAATCTGGTTCGATCGATTGAACCGAACATCGACGTCGTGGCTGTTTAGGTTTTGGAACAGTCATGAACATCGCGTTTCCGTCTGTCGTTGACCTCGACGCTCCCCTCGCAGGCGGCATGCTCGCTTTCGACAACTCGTTTGCCCGGCTGCCGGCAACGTTTTACACGCGGCTGGCACCCACAGCGTTGCCCGACCCGTATCTGGTGGCCGCTTCGCCGGCGGCTGCCGCGCTCGTCGGCCTCGACCCGAAAGACCTCGGCCGTGAGCCATGGCTCGCTGCGTTGGCAGGCAACCTCGTCCTGCCGGGAAGTGATCCGTTGGCTGCGGTCTATGCGGGTCATCAGTTCGGCGTCTGGGCCGGCCGGCTTGGGGACGGACGCGCGCTGCTGCTCGGCGAGGCGATCGGGCCTGACGATCGTCAATGGGAACTACAGCTCAAGGGTGCCGGCAAGACGCCGTACTCGCGGATGGGCGATGGCCGCGCAGTGTTGCGCTCGTCGATCCGCGAATTTCTTTGCTCGGAGGCGATGCACGCGCTCGGTATTCCGACGACGCGCGCCTTGTGCGTGATTGGTTCCGACCACCCTGTATTTCGCGAAAACGTGGAGACCGCTGCGGTCGTCACCCGGATGGCGCCCAGCTTCATTCGCTTCGGCTCCTTCGAGCACTTCTATTACACCGATCAGCATCAGGCCTTGCAACAGTTGGCCGATTACGTGATCGACAAGTTTTATCCGGCGTTACGCACGGAGCCCAACCCGTATGCGGCGCTGCTGCGCGAAGTCGCCACGCGCACCGGCCGGCTGATCGCACAATGGCAGGCCGTAGGCTGGTGCCACGGTGTGATGAATAGCGACAACATGTCGATCCTCGGACTGACCATTGACTACGGGCCATTTGGCTTTATCGACGGCTTCAATGCCGACCATGTCTGCAACCATTCCGATGAAAATGGCCGCTATGCGTACAGCAAGCAACCGCAGATCGGTGAATGGAACTGCTATGCACTCGGCCAGGCGCTGACGCCGCTGATCGGTTCTGCCGATGAAGCACAGGCCGCGCTGTCCCATTATCGAGCCGCATTCGAACTGGAATTCAAGGTTCGGATACGAGCAAAACTTGGCCTGCGCTCGGCGGGTGGAGAAGACGGGCACCTGTTCAACCGGCTCTTCGAAGTGATGCATGCGGGTCGCGTCGACTTCACGCTGTTTTTCCGCAATCTGTCGCTGCTGCGCAGCGCCGATACAGCAGGCGACGCGTCGGTGCGCGACCTTTTTGTCGATCGCATCGCGTTCGACGATTGGGTGACGGCGTATCGCGAGCGGCTGCGCCAGGAAGGTACTCCGGACGCCGGACGCGCTGCGGCGATGAACCGTGTCAATCCCAAATATGTGTTGCGTAACCATTTGGCCGAGCAAGCCATCGCGCAGGCGCGCGGTGATGTCGATGAGCGTTCTTTCAGAGAAGTTGCGCGCCTGTTGAAAATCTTGTCGCGGCCTTACGACGAACAGGCGGAATTCGAAATGTATGCCGCCTTGCCGCCCGCTTGGGCGGCGCAACTGGAGGTCAGTTGTTCATCTTAGGGCGCCACCGGCCGCCAAGTCCGGTGGGACGCCATATCAAGGAAAACATGCAGGAAGAAAACGTCTTGAAATCTACACGCGATGCATTGCTGGAACGCTTTCGGCAGGCCTTTCCCGAGGCCGCGATCCAGGTTGAGGACGAGAGCCCTTTGCACGTCGGCCACGCCGGCGCCGCGGGTGGCGCCGGTCATTTTCGAGTCCGGGTGATCGACGCCAGGTTCAAGGGATTGCAGCGCATCGCCCGGCATCGGCTGGTCTATGACGCCGTGTCCGACTGGATGCCCGTGCGGGTGCACGCGCTGAACATCATCGCCATGACACTAGAAGAAGCCGGGCATACATAGGCACCGTAGGATGGGTGGAGCGTTTTTGCGTAAACCATCGGGCGCACGTTGCAATGATGGGTTGCGCATGAAGCCGCTCCACCCATCCTACAGCTAGCTAAATAGTTGCAATGATGGGTTGCGCATGAAGCCGCTCCACCCATCCTACAGCTAGCTAAATAGCTCATTCCTCGGTCTGTTTCTAATGGCGATGGGGTCAGAGCAGGACCGGACAGGCTCGATAAGGCTAAGGAATCGTGTGAATCAAAAGTTCACGCTGAGAGTGGTCTGAAAAGCCCTTTTATAGGTTGCAACCCATACAGGAAACGCACAGATGTCAGAAGCACAATTTACCGAGCAGGACTGGCGCCGGCTTCTGGCCAGTTTGGGGGAGGACCCCGATAGAGCCGGCCTTGTAGAAACACCGTCCCGCGTTGCAAAGGCCTGGAAGCACTGGACTGCCGGATATGCCCAAGACCCGGCTGAATGTCTAAAAGTGTTCGAAGACGGGGCGCAGGAGTACAACGAACTCATCGTGGTACGCGGCATCCCTGTCTATAGCCATTGCGAGCACCACTTGGCGCCTTTCTTTGGTCAGGCCACGATCGGCTATGTTCCCGACGGAAAAATAGTGGGTTTGTCAAAGCTGACGCGCCTGGTCGATTGCTTTTCCAGGCGGCTGCAGGTGCAGGAACGGCTCACGATTCAAATTGCCAACGCCTTGATGACGCATCTGCAACCGAAAGCGGCCGGCGTGGTCATTCGCTGCCGGCACACGTGCATGGAAAGCCGCGGCATTCGCACCCAGGGAGAGGAAACCATAACGTCAGCCATGCTCGGCGAACTTCTAACCAATCTGGCGCTGCGCACGGAATTTCTTGCTTTGGCGCGTGAGGCGTAACTTGCTTACTCATTCCAGTTCCATTTCGAAGGTGAAACAAGGCGGCGACGAGCGAGCGACGAAGACAGTGCACACGCACGGGCTAGGAGCGAGCGAGGAAGCCAACGCAGTGTCACCGATGAAATGGAATTGGAATCAGGACGCCATGACAACCGAAACCAAGTCGTTGACAGCCGTGACTACCCATCCGCGCACTGACGCCCGACTTCGGTGGCCGCCTCGACCGTGCGTTGGAAATCTTCGGCACCGCGCCGCCATTCCTTCCCCGATTACCAAGAGGACATCATGACTGCAATCGCTTCGCCCATACTCAACGACAACCCCTTCAAACTGGGCTTCTTCGCGCCCAACTGTTCCGGCGGCCTGGCCGTCACGCAAATCCCGGAACGCTGGAACAACTCCTGGGACAACAACCTCAAGCTCGCCCGCATGGCCGACGAAGCCGGCATCGAGTTCCTGATGCCCATCGCGCGCTGGATCGGCTACGGCGGCAACACCAACTTCCACGGCAGCGTGCTGGAGACCATGACCTGGGCCGCCGGCCTGCTCGCTTCCACCAAGCGCATCAGTGTTTTCGCCACGCTGCACACGGCCTTCAATCACCCGGTCGTCGCCGCTAAGCAGATGGCCACCATCGACCAGATCGGCCACGGCCGCGCTGGATTGAACGTGGTGTGCGGCTGGAACAAACCCGAGTATGAAGCGCTCGGCATCAACATGGCGGATGACCACGACACGCGCTACCGCTTCGGCCAGGAGTGGCTGGATATCGTGCAGAAACTGTGGACGGAAACCGAACCTTTCGACTGGAACGGCGAGTTCTACCAACTGAAAGCCACCTACAGCCTGCCGCTGCCGGCCGCGCCCAAGGTGCCTATCCTCAACGCCGCCGGCTCCAAGCACGGCCGCGAATTCGCCATTCGTAATGCCGACTTTCTCTTCACCCCGACCCTCGATGTGAAGCGCACCACCGTCGAAGTCGCCGAACTCAAGGAGCAAGCCAAGGCCGCCGGTCGCAAGGTCGACATGGTGACTTTCTCGTATGTGGTGTGCCGCCCCACGCAAGCGGAAGCCGAAGCCTTCCACGAGCACTACTCGCAAACCCACGCCGACTGGGGCGCAGTGGACAACATCATCCGTCTGATGTTCGCACACGCCGAGTCCTTCCCCAAGGACATGATCAAGCTGCTGCGCGATCGCATCGCGGCGGGCCACGGCGGCTTCCCGCTCGTCGGCACACCCGACATGGTGGCGGACGGAATACAGCAGTTGCATGAAGCTGGGCTGGCCGGCACGACGCTGGCGTTTGTGGACTACATCAAGGAATTTCCCTACTTCCGCGACGAAGTGCTGCCGCGCCTGGAGGCGCGCGGTCTGCGTAAGGCCTTCAAGATCGCCGCATGACGCAGCGGGACACCATGACGGACGCGCTCAGTTCCGTACTCTCCGCCATCATGGCGGGCGAACTCTATAGCGAATTCATCACGCCCGCCGAGTTCAAGCGCGGCATGCGGCAGATCGCCACTCCCACCGCCATCGCCACCTCTTCATGGAACGGCGAACCAGCCGGGCTGACAGTCTCTTCATTCTGTTCGTTGAACTCGGCGCCGCCGCGCATGCTCGTCTGCATCAACCGCAGCGCCGGCGCCTTTCCGCTCCTGGCCGAAGGCCGTAACCTGGGCCTCAACGTCCTCGCCACGCATCACCAAGCCCTCGCCATGCAATTCGCCTCCAGCGATAACCGCGCACAGCGTTTCGAGATGGGCGACTGGGGCACCATCATGACCGGCGCACCGATCCTGCTCGACAGCGTGGTCGCCTTCGATTGCCGCGTGGTGTCCATCCACGAAATGGACACCCATGGCATCGTCATCGCCGACGTGGTCGGCATGCTCTGTGCAAGCAGCGACGTGCCTTTGCTTTATCGGGATGGGAAGTTTGTCACGATAGCGCCGGTCGGCGTTTAGCAAACCCCGTCCAACCACGGTACTGCCACATAAAGGAGACAGTTATGTTATCCCATCCAACTAATTTCCAGGGCGCCGTCATCGACGCGCTGCGTGAGGCCATCGAGCGACAGATCCATAATTCACGGGCTAGAGTCAACGGCGACGGACACTTCAGCATCGAAGTGATGTCGCCCGCGTTCGCCGGCAGGAGCATGCTCGAGAGACCGCGGCTGATGTATGGCGCAATCGCCCACCTGATGCAATACAGTTCGGTTAAGTCTGTTCGCCCTGCACACCCTCCATCGAAGCTTGTCGAAGGGCAGGCGCTATGCCACAAGGTTTCGACAAGCTTCGATGGAGACACCCGGACGGTGTGCAGCCCGAACTTGGATGGCTTAACCGAACAGCATTGCGTCAGGTCCGCGTCATGACGGTCACAGCTGGGGATCCCGCCGCGACGACGACCGTTGCGGACAACACGCCAGAAACGCTCGCCCGCCGGCTTCGAGCGCATCTTCAAGCGCTCGCCCCCTGCGCTTACCGATCACCTATCGGGAGGCGGCCAAAGGGCTGCTGCTCTCGCCCCCGAACACCATTCATCAAGTCACGCAGGCGCTGGAGCAGCTCATGGCCGAGGACGCGGCGGCCGACCGCCCCCTCATCGCGGCCATGGTCATCAGCAAGTGGCGCCGCGGCTTGCCGGCGCCGGGCTTCTTCGACTGCGCAGCGCGGCTCGGACGCTTCGCCGGCGATGCAACGGGGCCGGACGCAAGGGTGTTTCATGCGATCGAGTTCAACGCGGTGCTCGCCTTGTGGGCGTCGCCTAGCGACTCTCGCGAGAGTGAATAAAGACCCATGCCCTCTCGTATGGCGCAAGCCGACTTCAGCTCGTACCATGCTGATCAGCAGGCGCGTGCGGCAGGGGTGTTTTGATGTGGGTGCTGCGCGAAAAACTAAAACCCGGTTGAAGAAGTCTATTGGGTCGGTGTTGGACCGGAAAGCGGCTAAATAATCTAAAAATAACTGAAGAGGCAGGCGGCTTTCTTTGCCCGCGAAGGGACACCTTTTCGATGATTCATTTGTAATGAATTTTTTTAAGCGACTTGCGGACGATTTGTAGCCTTGGCCCGATTACTTCGCTAACCGATCCCGCTTTTTGTCTGTCCGGCGAGCGAGGGGCGAGCATCGTCGTCACGACGGCCCAGCTGGGCGGGTTCGAGGGTGGTGCGCAGGCCGGTGATGAGCCGGGCACCGCGCTCGGCGCTGACCACCCTGAATACGCTTCTTCGAATCTCATCTTCTGAACCTCTTGTAACAGTTCCGTCCGCTTCATCAGCCACCTCCTTGAGGTAACTAGGACAACCGGACAGATGGCGTGCTACAAAACCCGACAGATCATTAACTCGCAACAGTCCTGACGACGCGCCTTGGCCAGCCCGTGGCGCCAGCCTATACTGAGATTGAGCTTGAAGCTGCCGAGCCTTGCCCCATATAGGGATCATGGTGAGGAGGAAGTTTCCATGCATTTGTCCGCCAGTTCACGTTTGCCCGCCGTTGCCGGCCTGTTTTACGAAGGCCAGCCGCAGGCGCTAGACCACGAATTGCGAGAATTCCTCGCCGAGGTCGAACCTTCTGCCTTGCCGGTACCCAAGGCGCTGATCGTGCCTCATGCCGGCTACGTATACTCTGGGCAAAGTGCGGCGCACGCCTACGTCCTGCTCGCACCAGCCCGGCAGCGCATACGTCGCGTAGTCTTGCTCGGCCCGGCGCACCATGTCGCCCTGCGTGGACTGGCGTTGCCTGACGCCACAAGGTTTGTCACTCCCCTGGGAAGTGTGTCAGTCGATAGCGACGCCGTAGCTGCCGCCCTGACTCTGCCACAGGTCAGCGAGAATCGACTGGCCCATGCGCAGGAGCATGCGCTGGAGGTGCAACTGCCTTTCCTTCAAACGGTGCTGGATGACTTCACCCTCGTCCCCTTCGCGGTCGGGGCGGCCACTCCCGAGGAAGTCGCCCAGGTGCTGGATATGCTCTGGGGCGGGCCGGAAACACTCATTTTGATCAGCTCCGATCTCTCGCATTTTCACCGTTATGCCACGGCGCGCGAACTGGATCGTGCCACCAGCGAGGACATCCTGGCGCTGAATCCCCGCCTTGATCATGAGCAGGCCTGCGGGGCAACGCCCATTAATGGTCTCCTGCTGTGCGCGCAGCGGCGCGGGCTCAAGCCGCGCCTGCTCGACTTGCGCAATTCCGGCGACAGCTCTGCCGGCGGCGGTAATCGTTCGCGCGTGGTCGGCTACGGTGCATTTGCGTTTATCGAAGGCGACCATGAGCAAGCCTGATTACAACGCGGCGTTGGGCAAAAAGCATGACGAAGAATTGGGCGACGCGCTGCTCACCGTAGCGCGCAACGCCATTACCGAGCGGCTGGGCGCCGCCACTGCGGTGCCGCTGGCGCATGCCGCACTGGAGGCGCCGGGCGCCAGCTTCGTCACCCTGACCCAGTATGGCGCGTTGCGCGGTTGCATCGGTTCCTTGGAAGCGCATCGTCAGCTCATGCGTGACGTGCGCGATAACGCGCTTGCCGCCGCGTTTCGCGATCCGCGCTTTGCGCCGCTCAGAGCAGCCGAACTGGACATCACGCGCGTCGAAGTCTCGCTACTGACGCCTGCGACGGCGTTAACGTTCCAAAGCGAAGCCGACCTGCTCGCGCAACTGCGTCCCGGCATCGACGGCCTCATCCTGAGCTATGGCGAGCGGCGTGGCACTTTTCTGCCGCAGGTGTGGGAAAGCCTGCCCGAGCGGCGCGATTTTCTGGCCCAACTGAAGCGCAAGGCCGGCATGACACCAGACTTCTGGCATACCGACATCACCGTGGCGCGCTATGAAGTGATGAAATGGAAAGAGCCGGCGTACACGGAGACCTCATGAGTAACTATCCAGCATGCTATTGGCACGCAATCGACGATGGCCGCATCCAGTGCGACCTGTGCCCGCGTGACTGCAAGCTGCATGAGGGCCAGCGCGGCGCCTGCTTCGTGCGCCAGCGTGTAGGTGATCAAATGGTGCTTACCACCTACGGGCGCAGTTCCGGGTTCTGCATCGATCCCATCGAAAAGAAGCCACTCAATCACTTCTATCCAGGCAGCAGCGTGCTGTCCTTCGGCACCGCCGGCTGCAACCTCGCCTGCAAGTTCTGCCAGAACTGGGATATTTCAAAATCGCGCGATATGGACCGCCTCCAGGACGCCGCCTCACCTGAGGAAATTGCCCGCGCTGCCGTGGCCAATGGCTGCAAGAGCGTGGCATTCACCTACAACGACCCGGTCATCTTCACGGAATACGCCATGGATGTGGCCGATGCCTGTCATGCGCTGGGCGTAAAAACGGTTGCCGTCACAGCGGGCTATATGCATGCCGAAGCGCGACGTGATTTCTACGCCAAGATAGACGCCGCCAATGTCGACCTCAAAGGGTTCACCGATGATTTTTACGTCAAGCTGTGCGGCGCGCACTTGCAGCCGGTGCTCGACACACTGGTCTATCTCAAGCATGAAACCGACTGCTGGTTCGAGATCACCACCCTGCTGATTCCTGGAAAAAATGACAGCAGCGAGGAAATCGTGGCCATGTCGGCCTGGATCGCCCGCGAACTGGGGCGCGACGTGCCGCTGCATTTCACCGCCTTCCATCCCGACTACAAGCTCGATGACATCCCGGCCACGCCCGCCAGCACGCTGGAGCGTGCACGCCGCATCGCCTTGAGTCATGGTTTGCACTACGTCTATACCGGCAACGTGCATGACACCACCGGCGGCACCAGCTTCTGCCCAGGCTGCGCTCAGCCGATCATCGTGCGCGACTGGCATCACATCGACCGCTACGAGTTGCAGGCCGATGGCAGCTGCCCCCACTGCGGCACCGCCGTGGCCGGGCGCTTCGAAGCCTATTCCGGCCAGTTCGGCCGCCGCCGCATCCCGCTTCAATTGCATCAAAGCGTCTGATGACACTACGCCAACGCGACGTATTGATTCCCGCCAACGGTGTGCAACTGGAAGGCACCCTGTCTTTGCCTGACTCACTGCCCGACAATCCGCGCGGTGCGGTCCTCTTCGCCCATGGCAGCGGCAGCAGCCGGCATTCATCGCGCAATCGTTATGTGGCGGAGGTCTTGCAGGCGCATGGCATCGCCACGCTACTGTTTGATCTGCTCACTGCCAACGAAGATCAAGACCGCGAAAAACGCTTTGACATCGCACTGCTGACCGAGAGACTGGTGGCGGCCACTCTCTGGCTGCAAGGCGAAAGTGAAACCAAGGGCATGAACATCGGCTACTTTGGCGCCAGCACTGGCGCGGCAGCGGCGCTGCGCGCCGCGTCTGGACTAGGTTTGCTCGTGGCAGCCGTAGTATCGCGCGGTGGCCGCCTCGATCTCGCCGGCCCGCACGCGCTTGCGCGGGTCACCAGCCCGACCCTGCTCATCGTCGGTGGCTGGGACGAAGGCGTGATCGAACTCAATCAGCAGGCATTCGACTGGCTGCGATGCGAAAAGTCGCTGGTCATCGTGGCGGGCGCAACCCATCTTTTCGAGGAACCGGGCACACTCGAACAAGCAGCGAGCCACGCGGCAGCCTGGTTTCTGCGCTGGCTGTCTCCGCCATTGCAATCTAACTTTTAAACCTTAATCCGGCTGCTGTTGGGGGGCTGAAGACGGCATTCACCCAAGCGCTGGGGCACATCGGTGTCCAAACGGGTTAGCCTTACCCGGCTCAAACAGACAATCCTTACGACAACCCGCTTGGCGCGGTTTGCACCTGGCGCCATGACCGTGGCAATTCCTACGATTGATCAGGAGCCGGATAACAAACTGATCACTTCTTCATCTTCAACCTGATTGAAATCCATGTAGAACTGCCCGACCGCCTGAAAGTCTTCGGGTGCGTAGAGACATACCACCTGGTCAGCGTAGGCGGCGATTTTCGTCAAGGTGTCGGGCGGCGCGACGGGCACCGCGCAAATGAGTTTTTGCGGCGCCTTGGCGCGCAGCGCATGCAGGGCGGCGATCATGGTCGAACCGGTTGCCAGTCCGTCGTCCACCACGATAACAATACGGCCAGCGGGATCATGCGGCGGGCGCAGCGGCGAATACTGTTTGCGCCGGCGCTGTATGGTTTCTAGTTCCTTTTCTTTTGCACGAGCTATCCAGGCGGCATCGACGCCGACCGCCTCCGCATAGGGGCTAAGATAAACCCAGCCAGTTTCATCGACAGCGCCGATGGCGAACTCCGGATTCCCCGGCGCGCCGATTTTTCTCACCAGCACCACATCGAGGTCGCCACCCAGTTCGGCGGCAATGATTTTGGCCATGGGCACGGCGCCGCGCGGTATGGCCAGCACCAGCGGATTCTTGCCCTTGAAATCAGCGAGCTTGTCAGCCAGCAATTGGGCCGCTTGCTCACGGTCGCGGAAGATCATGGGTTTGTCCGTCCTACGCACGTATCGAAAGAATTTCCCTCGCAACATAGCCCCGACAAGCATCAGTGTCCAGCCTTATAATTCGCCCTTTACGCCGCACGCTCGCCCGTCGTTTTTCGCATGCTCCCCCTGATACCCCAGCTTGCCACGCTGCCTGCACCCGGTGCGCGCTTCGACCTGCCTGCGCTGGCCGGCTCCGCCGATGCGCTGATGCTGGCGCAGCTTGCGCAAACCAGCGGAGGCCGGCTGCTCGCCGTCATCACCGCCAATCCGCTCGACGCACAGCGCTTGCAGGAAGAAATCGCCTGGTTCGCGCCCAGCCTGCGCGTGCATCTGCTGCCTGACTGGGAGACGCTGCCCTACGACAGTCTTTCGCCGCACCACGACCTGATCTCCGAGCGGCTGGCGACGCTCTATGAAATCACCCGCAGCCAGTGCGACATCGCGCTGATTCCGGCAACGACCGCGCTGCAACGCCTGCCGCCGCAGGAATATCTCGCCGCACACACTTTCTTTCTGAAGCAAGGCGCGAAGCTCGATGTGGAGGCGCTACGCGCCCAACTCACCCTGGCCGGTTACCAGCATGTGACGCAGGTCATGTCGCCGGGCGAATACAGCGTGCGTGGTGGCTTGATTGATCTTTTTCCCACCGGCTCGACGCTGCCCTACCGCATCGATCTCTTCGACGAAGAAATCGAAACCATCCGCACCTTCGACGTCGACACTCAGCGCACCGTCTATCCCGTCCCCGAGATTCGGCTGCTGCCGGCACGCGAATTTCCGCTGGACGACGCCGGGCGCAGCTACTTCCGCGGCCGCTTCCGCGAAGCCTTCGAAGGCGACCCGACGCGCAGTCCGATTTACAAAGATGTCTCGCACGGCATCGCGCCGGCCGGCATCGAGTATTATTTGCCGCTGTTTTTCGAGCGCACCGCGCTGATTTTCGACTACCTGCCGAAAGACGCGCTGCTGTGCCAACACCACGACGTACCCACCGCCATCCGCGAATTCTGGCTGGATACGCAATCGCGCTATCGCCTGCTCGGTGGCGACCGCTCGCGGCCCATCATGCCGCCGCAGGAGCTGTTTCTCACCGAGGAGCAGTTCTTCATTGCGGCCAATGCCTTTCCCCGCCTGGTGCTGCCCGGGGGAGAGCTGGCAGCCGATGCGCCCGCTCAACCCCTTCCCAACATCGCCGTCGAGCGGCGTGCCGACGATCCGTTGCAGCACCTCAAGGCTTTCGCCGCCAAGTTCCAAGGCCGCATTCTGCTCCTCGCCGAAGCCCCCGGCCGCCGTGAAACCATCCTGCAATATCTGCACGAATATGGCTTGCAGCCTGCCTCTGCGGCCGATTTCGCTTCCGCCTTGGCCGCTGATGCGCCGCTCACCCTGCTGGTCGCGCCGCTCTCCAATGGCTTTCTGCTGCGAAGTGTGGCAAATGAAGCCGGCCTCGCGCTCATCACCGAAAACGAGTTGTATGCCTCGACTGCGCGCCCACGCGGACGCCGCGCTGACGGGCGACAAGCCAGCGTCGAAGGCTGGCTGCGCGATCTCACCGAACTCAAGATCGGCGATCCCATTGTTCATGAAAGCCACGGCATCGGCCGCTATCTCGGGTTGATCTACCTGGACCTCGGCGAAGGCGAAACCGAATTTCTGCATCTCGAATACGCCGGTGGCGACAAGCTTTATGTGCCGGTGTCGCAGTTGCATCTCATCTCGCGTTACAGCGGTGCCGATCCGGATCTGGTCGAGCTGCATAAGCTGGGCTCGGATCGCTGGGAGAAAGCCAAAAAGAAAGCCGCCCAGCAAGTGCGCGACACGGCGGCTGAGCTGCTCTCGCTCTACGCCCAGCGCGCCGCGCGCAGCGGCCATGCCTTCGACTTCAAGACGCACGACATGGAAGCCTTCGCCGACGGCTTTGGTTTCGAAGAAACGCCCGACCAGGCCGCCGCC
>Ga0335397_10003716_pt1 | contig 20311 bp, 24 predicted proteins | sample MAT04_FD_205740 | JGI IMG/M metagenome (GOLD analysis project Ga0335397, IMG submission 205740) | Freshwater microbial communities from Lake Fryxell liftoff mats and glacier meltwater in Antarctica - MAT-04 (spades assembly) (version 2) ... | reverse complement strand
GGTAGGGCATCCAGGGCCAGCGCCAGGGCGGATTTGCCGCGCGCCACTTTGGGCCAGGGCGTGTCGAGCAGGTGGTTGCTGAGGCCGTAGATGCCGGGCGCAAGGCGCTGCGCGGCAGTGTCGCGATTGGAGTAGCAATAAAGCTCGGCGCGGTCGCCAAATATCAGGTTGTAGCCGTTGTACGACTCAGCGTCAGCCTGAAGCTCGGTCAGATATCGTTCCGGACTTTGCTTACCGGTCAGAAAGCGGCTCACCAGCAAACCGCGTGAACGTGCGTTGGGCTTAATTGTTGCGGAGTCCCGATAGTTGGTGAGGGCCGCGAAGCGACCTTGCCGTGTGACGCCCAGCCAGGTGCCACCTGCTTCGAGGTCGCGCCCCGCCAACACTTGGGGCGCCTCGGGCCAAAAGGCGGCTGGCGCGGTAGGGCGTGCAAAAAACTCGTCGCGATTGGCCGCCACCACCAGCGGATAGTCTGGATGCGCCTGCCAGGCCAGCAGGATCAGGCACACGGCAGACGCTTAGTCCAAGGGGTAGGGCAGGGGGCGCAGTTCGAGTACCGGCCCGTCTGCGCTTCCCAGCCGAATCGGCCCGCCTTCGACATTCGCCGTGATGAGTTCGGCCAGCAATTCATAGCCGCCTTCCGGCGCCTTGGCCGCATTGACGACCTTGCCGCTGGATTGCTCCGCTACCGTAGGAATGTAAAGGTTGGTGCCGGGCGCCGGTAGCTCGCTTGTCGAGACATGCGCGCGCAGGGTGCGGCGCTTTACTTTGCCCAGGTACTTGGTTCGTGCCACCACTTCCTGACCGGGGTAACAACCTTTGGTGAAGCTGACGCCGCCTATCAATTCCAGATTGACCATTTGCGGTACAAACTCCTCTTGCGTCGCGGCGGTGATATGCGGCTGGCCGGCGACGATATCCAGCCAGCGCCACGTGGCGCTGCCCACCGCGCGTGCCTGGCTGGAGAGGCGCTCCCAGAGCGGCTGTGCGGCCTCGGGCTTGAGTGCCAGGAGGAAGCGCTGCGCATCCAGACGGATAATCTGTCCGGCGTCGATGGTGCTGACACCCGCCGGTTCAGTGGGGACGGTTAAGCCGAGGGCGCCAAGCAGGGTCTCGGCCTGCGGGCCAGCCAGGCCGATCATGGCCAGCTCGTCACTCGCATCGGTGATTTTGACTTTGGAACGCAGCACATACATCGAGAGTTTTTTTTGCACGGCAGGCTGTATGTCGGCCGACAGTTGCAACAGGTAATCTCCTTCATCACGCCAAACCAAAAAGTCCGCCAGCAGGCGACCTTTGGCCGTGCAGAAACCGCAGATCAGCGCACGGTCGCGCGGCAGCCCCTGGATGTCGTTGGTCAGAAGGTTATGCAGGAAAGCGGCGGCGTCTTCGCCGGTGCAACGCATCACGCCGAAATGGCCCAGCGACGCGATGACCGTGCCGTTTTGCGCGGCGGCCAACTCAGCGGGCAAGTCGCCGAAGTCGGCGGGTTCGTTGGCGTCGAAACGTGCGCCGCAGCTTTCCAGATAGGTTTTCCAGAGTGGATTCATGAGGCTCTCTTGGTGTGAGGTTCGCTTGCGGTATTATATCGCCGTGCCCGCACTGCTCTGTCCTACTTCCATCCGATGATGCGCACGCTGTTGCGCTCATTCAGCCTTTTCCTCGGCTTTTTGGTGCTCGCCGCGCTCGCCCTTATCGCCTGGACGGCCTACTTCGCGCAGGCGCCGCTGGTACTTAGAAACGCGCCTCTGGATTTCACCGTGAAGCCGGGCAGTAGTCTGCGACAAACGGCGCGTGAGCTGGCGGAAGCCGGCGTTGATATGCCTGCTTGGCAATTTACCTTGCTTTCCCGAATATTGGGCCGAGCCTCAATGATCAAAGCTGGCAGCTATGAATTCGATCAAGGTTTAACGCCCTGGTTACTGTTGGAAAAACTCACGCAAGGTGATGTCAGTCAGGCGGCGATTGTCTTTCCCGAAGGTTGGAGTTTTCGGCAGATCCGCGCGGCACTGGATGCAAACCCGGCGCTTACCCACGACAGCGCAGCGTTGAGCGAACGCCAGATACTTGAAAGGCTCGGCGTCAGTGCAACGACGGCAGAAGGGTCTTTCTTTCCGGACACCTATCTGTTTGCCAAGGCTTCCAGCGACCTGGCGATCCTAAAGCGTGCGCAGCGCCAGATGCAGCAAAGCTTGACCCGAGAATGGGCGGGCCGGGCCGAAGGACTGCCATATGCGACGCCTTATGAGGCGCTGATCATGGCGTCCATCGTGGAAAAGGAAACAGGCAAGCCGGCAGACCGGCGTATGATCGCCGCGGTGTTTATCAACCGCTTGAAGCGCGGCATGCTGTTGCAAACCGATCCGACGGTGATCTACGGTCTCGGCGACAAGTTCGACGGCAATCTCAGAAAGCGTGATTTGCAAACCGACAGCCCATACAACACTTACATGCGCCCGGGTTTGCCACCGACACCCATCGCCATGCCCGGCTTGGCGTCGTTACAAGCGGCGCTGCACCCAGCTCAAAGCGACCACCTTTACTTTGTGGCGCGCGGTGACGGCAGCAGTCAGTTTTCGCGATCACTGGATGAACACAATCGCGCGGTGAATAAGTATCAGAAACGAAATGGCCGTTGAAACAAGGAGATAAAGGTTGCAGGCTGGAAAATTCATCACGCTGGAGGGTATAGACGGAGCGGGTAAGAGCACCCACCACGCTTGGATCGTTGAATGCCTGCAACAAGCGGGGCATGATGTCGTGGCCACGCGCGAACCCGGTGGCACGCCGCTGGGCGAAAAGCTGCGCGCGTTGTTGCTGAGCGAATCCATGCATCTGGAGACCGAGGCGCTGTTGATGTTCGCCGCCAGGCGCGAGCACCTCGATAAGGTGATTTTGCCGGCATTGGCTGCCGGTAAATGGGTGGTCTCCGACCGCTTTACCGATGCCACTTACGCCTACCAGGGTGGTGGACGCGACCTATCCATGGCAAAGATTGCACAATTGGAGCGCTGGGTGCAGGCCGAGTTTCAGCCCCAATTGACCTTGCTGTTCGACGTGCCGACTGAGCTCGCTTGCCAGCGACTCGCAAAAACCGGCAACAATCCGGACCGTTTCGAACAGGAAGCCCAGGAGTTTTTTGAAAAAGTCCGCGCCTGTTATTTGCAGCGTGCCGTCGAAAATCCGGCGCGTATCAAGCTTGTCGATGGCCGGCTGAGTATTGCAGAAATTCAGAAACAACTTAAGAATATCGTTATAAGCCTATGAAAACGATACTTCCTTGGCAGCAAAATATTTGGCAGCAACTGCTCGGTCAGTTGGACCGCCTGCCGCACGCGCTATTGTTGCTTGGGCCGCCAGGTGGGGGAAAAACCGAGTTTGCGCACCGCTTCGCTGCCCGTTTGCTGTGCGAAAAAGCGCGCGGCGCGGAAGAAGCTTGCGGCTTATGCCTTCCTTGCGGTTGGCTTGCCGCCGGTAATCACCCGGACTTTCGTTTGGTTCAGCCTGAAGCGGCCGATAGCGCTGACGAAGGCGAAGAGGGTGGCGACGCGGGGGGCGAAGCGTCCAGTAAATCGACTACTAAGTCGGGTGTCACCAAGCGGAAATCCGAACAAATTCGCATCGATCAGATACGCGCCTTGGCGGACTTCCTGGCGATAGGAACGCATCGCCAGGGCGCCCGTATTGTCCTCATCCAACCCGCCGAAGCGATGAACCAGGCTACCGCCAATTCACTTCTTAAAGTACTTGAAGAACCGGTATCAAGTACATTGTTTTTATTGGTATCAGGAAACCATAGGCGCTTGTTAGCTACGATACGCAGCCGATGCCAGGCTGTCGATTTCCCCAAACCGGAGCGGGCTGTTGCCTTGCCGTGGTTACGCGCCAACCTGCCGGCAAAATCCGCCCAGGCTGAGGATTTATTGGCCCATGTGGGCGGGATGCCGCTGGCCGCCGTGGCCGAGGCAGGTATGGCGGAACGAATGGAGCAATTCTTTGCGGATGTCTTGGCCATTCCACGTCAGGGTCCGGTTGCCATCGCGGCCAAGTGGGAGCCGTGGCTTAAAGAAGGCAAAGATGGTGGCGCAGATATTGACAAGCAACTCTTAACAAATTGGTTGCAAAAATGGATTTATGATGTTGTCTCAATTAAGGTTGCTGGTCGCGCAATTTACCATGAGCGGCACTTGGAGGACCTCAAGGCCACCGCCGCTACTGCGACAGCCAGCGGTTTAATTGACTGCTACAATGAACTGCTGCGCATCAAGGCGGTGGCACAACACCCTTTGAATGCGCGCCTTTTTCTGGAAGATTTGTTGGCCCGTTATAGTCGCGCTGTTACTAAGAAGTAGCCAAGAGACCTATCTATGACCGATCCTCTCAAGCCTCATCCTGGCGCGCGCCCGAGTGTTCTTTCGCTCAACATCAACTCCAAGTCGGCGTTATTTGCGGCTTACATGCCTTACCTGAAACGCGGTGGCATTTTTGTGCCCACGGCCAAGCCTTACGCCTTGGGCGACGAGGTGTTCATGCTGCTTTCCCTGATGGATGAGCCGGGCAAACTCCCAATAGCCGGTTCCGTGGTCTGGGTGACGCCGGCTGGCGCTCAGGGCAACAAAACCCAAGGCATAGGCGTGCAGTTCAGCGATGACGAATCCGGGCTGGCAGCTCGCCGCAAGATCGACACCATACTTGCCGGCTATCCAGCCGGTCGGCAGACCCACACGATCTAGCCCATGCTGGTCGATTCACATTGCCACCTGGACTTTCCAGGTCTCGTTGATCGTTTGCCGCAGGTTCTTGACGCCATGGCCAGCGCGCAAGTCGGCGCCGCCCTTTGCGTGGCGGTCAGCCTCGAAGGACTAGCCGGGGTAATCGGGCTGGCCGAGTCGCATGCGCATTTATTTGCCTCCGTAGGCGTGCATCCGGAACACCGTGATTGCCAGGAACCTGATGTCGAGACCCTGGTGGGCCATGCCCGCCATCCGCGCGTAGTGGCCATCGGTGAAACCGGGCTCGATTACTATTGGCACAAGACCGATACCGAATGGCAACGCGAACGCTTTCGGGTGCATATTCGGGCGGCAAAATTATCTGGCAAGCCATTGATTATTCACACCCGGGAGGCCGCACAGGACACTTTGTCCATCATGCAGGAAGAGGGCGCATCGGTGGTTGGTGGCGTGATGCATTGCTTTACTGAAAGTCTGGAGGTGGCCGAAAAGGCCATGGAAATGGGGTTTTATATTTCCTTTTCAGGCATCGTGACGTTTAAAAATGCAAAACAAATTAAAGAGGTAGCCACAGCAGTTCCGCTCGAACGCCTGCTGATCGAAACCGACTCGCCCTACCTCGCCCCGATGCCACATCGCGGCAAAGGTAACGAACCCGCTTATGTCAGGTATGTGGCCGCGGAGATTGCCGCCCTTAAGGGTATTACCGTAGAGGAGGTCGCGATGGCGAGCACCAGTAACTTCTGCGAGCTGTTTCGCGTAACGCTCCCATGAAAGACACAGGCTGGCGTTTTACCGCAGTACTGCTGCTGTTAGGTGGATTAGCTTGTGTCGCACCGGCCAGCGCGGGCATTTACGAAGACCTGCTCAAAGCCGTGGATAGCGGGGATTCGGCCACCGTCATGGCAAGCTTACAGCGCGGCATGGATGTTAATACGGTTGATCGTTCCGGCAACTCCTTGCTACTACTCGCTGCCGGTAATGGTAATCGAGCACTGGTGGACGTTTTACTTGCTCAAAGAGCACGGCTAGACGTACGCAACAATGTCGGCGATACGGCGCTGATGGTTGCAGCACTAAAAGGTCATAAAGACATCGTTCAGTCCTTGCTCGGCGCTGGTGCTGAGACGGATCAATCGGGCTGGACCGCCCTGCAATATGCGGTGATTGGTGGCGGGGCCGACGTTGCCACGCTGCTGATCGCGAACGGGGCCAAGGTCGATGCACTAGCGCCCAACGGCATGACCGCCTTGATGCTGGCGGCCAAAAGCGGTAACAGGCAAGTTGTTAAGCTCCTGTTGGCCGCCAAAGCGGACGCCAGGTTTTCTACTAGCGATGGAAGCACCGCGTTGAAGTTGGCCGTCAAGGGCGGTTATGAGGAAGTAGCGACCTTACTAAGGCGGGCTGGCGCACAAGAATAGGCTACTTCTTTCACTTCATAACTGCGCCTAATCTATATTATGTCAAATATACAGTGCAGATTTACACGGACTTCACGCGACCGCCGCTATTCTTCCCCACCAGGCCGGCCATGACCAGTTGGCAGTTACCCTTGCCGCTGCCTTTTGAATTTAGGGAGGCCTTATGGACCGTAAGGCGATACAATTTGAGCAGGGTGGCCTCGATGGCAGACCGCCATCCAAAACAATGGCCCAATTTCATCGTTCTGGTGTCCAAGGGCACTACTTCATTAGCGCTTCCTCCATCAAAATACCATGCAAGATAATCAGCAAACCTCCCCCTCCAGCGCCGTAGATTTGCAACGCGAAGTTGCAGAATTAATGATCGAATGTCTGAACCTCGAGGTGACGGTCGATCAAATCATCCCAGACGCCCCTCTTTATGGCGATGGCCTGGGCTTGGACTCGATCGATGTGCTGGAAGTGGCGTTGGTGGTCTCCAAGCGGTATGGGCTGCAACTGCGTTCCGACAGCGAAGACAACAAGCAAATTTTCAGCTCGCTGCGCAGCCTTTCCGCCTATATAGCCGCACAGAGAACCCGCTAATGGCCCACCGCATCTTGCGCGGGCTGGGCATTGCTGTGCTGGTGATCGGCTATCCGTTGTTGGCGCATTACACCAATGAATCCGCGCAAAACGGCAATTTGGGTGCGCTGGTGGCCATTGTGCCGGTGGTTTTGATTGCGCTGGTGCTGGCCTGGCGTTCACCGCGGCGCCTCATCATGCTGGGTCTGGTGGTGCTGTTGTGTATGGCGCTGTGGGCGGGATGGTCGGCGCTGGAACAGCATTTTGGGCTGGTTTACTGGCTGCAACATGTGGGCATGCAGCTAATACTGTTCATGACATTTGGTCGCACGTTGGTCGCTGGACGAGAACCGCTCTGCACTCGCTTCGCAAAGGCCGTGCACGCGTCGGTCACGCCTCAGCATGAAGTTTACGCACGTCAGGTTACGGTCGCCTGGACCTTGTTTTTTGTCGCGATGAGCTTGGTGTCCACCTTGCTTTTCTTTTTCGCGCCATTGACCACCTGGTCGGTCTTCGCCAATTTTCTGACGCTGCCATTGGTGGCGCTGATGTTCATCGTCGAATATTGGGTGCGTAGATGGGTACTGCCCGAGGTCCCACCTATCCACATCCTCGATGCGGTACGCGCATTCAGGGACACCTCCCGGCGTCCACGCTAGCCGTACCGCCTTATCATGTCTGCACTGCCGCTGGTATCCCACGCCTCCCCGGACAGCATCATCGCCTGGCGCGCGGATGGCGCTGTCACACTACGGCAGTTTCTGGCCGAGGTCAGCGAGCTTGTTTCCCTGTTTCCGCCAGGAACTCACCTGCTCAATTTGTGCAGCGATCGTTACCGTTTCAGCGTGGGTCTGGCGGCCGCTATTGTGGCTGGCAAAGTCAGCCTGCTGCCCTCCACGAACACAACGGAAGTCGTGCGCCAGATCCAGGTTTTTGCGCCGGATGTGTTTTGCTTGACGGATAACGAGCGATGCACGGTGGATATGCCCCAGCTGCGTTACCCAGTGTTGGGCCTTTGCCCAACGGACCCATCGGACCCATCGGGCGCATTTGCCATTCCTCAAATTGATAGCAAGCAGCGCATCGCCGTGGTATTTACTTCAGGCTCGACGGGAACTCCGCAACCGCATCCTAAAACCTGGGGAGCGCTGGTGAGTTGTGTGCAGGCCGAAGCATTGTGTCTCGGGCTACAACACAGCACACCCTGCACCATCATAGGCACCGTCCCGCCACAACACATGTACGGCTTTGAATCCACGGTATTGATTGCATGGCAGAGCGGCAACGCACTCAGCCATGCGCAGCCGTTTTTCCCAGCCGACATTTGTCATGCACTGGCGGCAGTACCCACGCCACGCCTCTTGGTGTCTTCGCCACTGCATCTACGCGCCTTGCTCGAAGCGGATCTGGCGCTGCCAGAGATCGTCTGCGTGGTGTCGGCCACTGCGCCGCTGTCGGCCCAACTCGCGCAGGACATCGAGGCACGTTGCCATGCGCCGCTCATGGAAATCTATGGCAGCACCGAAACCGGCCAGATTGCCAGCCGCCGCCCGACGCTAACCACAGAATGGCAGTTGTTTCTCGGGATAAAATTGATCGTGGACGGTGATCGCGTGCGCGTTTGCGGCGGTCACGTCGAGACATCGATCATCATGAACGACATCATTGAACCTGTGACAGACGAACGTTTCTTACTGCAAGGGCGCATTGCCGATCTGGTCAATATCGCCGGCAAACGGCATTCGCTGGCGAGTCTCAACCACCTACTCAATAGCATTCCCGGCGTGATGGATGGCGCTTTTTACATGCCGGACGAAACCGGCGATGAGCATGTTACGCGGCTTGCAGCGTGTGTGGTGGCGCCGGGTATGGATGCACCTTATCTGCTGGCGGCGTTACGTGAACATATAGACCCGATATTCCTGCCCCGCCCATTGCTTTTTGTCGATGTACTGCCACGCAACGACACAGGAAAGCTACCGCGTGCAGTGCTGCAAGCCCTGTTTCAGAAACACAGCGCAGGGAAATCCGTATGAGCAGCGCCACACACTTGACTGTTCCGGTAAATCACCCCGCCTTCGCCGGACATTTTCCCGGCACGCCCATACTCCCCGGTGTGATGCTGCTGGACGCTGTGCTCCACACAATAGCTGTTGCCACAGGCATTGCGCTGGACCTCTGCGAAATCAGCTCGGTCAAGTTTCTGAGCCCGGCAAGTCCGGGCGACGAGCTGGTGATCCAGCATGTCCTCACCGCCAGCGGCACGATACGTTTCGATGTCGTGGCTGGGGTGCGGAAAATTGCCAGCGGCAGCATCGTGCCGGGGACACCTCTCTGACCTCGCGCGCGACAGCCAGGCTCGCCGCCTGGGCGCAGACTCCGGAGCGCAGCAACATGCTCATGTTGCGCGTCATGACGTGGATATCACTACGTCTGGGTCGGCGCGCAGGGCGCGTCGTGCTGCACCTCATCGCCGGTTATTTTCTGCTGTTCGCACCAACCAGTCGTCGCGCTTCAAGCAATTATCTCAAGCGTGCGTTAGGGCGTCCTGCCCGCTGGCGCGATCTGTACCGACATTTTTTGACTTTTGCCAGCACCATCCATGACCGTATCTATCTGGTCAACCGCCGCTTCGAACTGTTTGAGTTTGAGGTGCACGGCCAGGATATGCTGCGCGGCCTGCTTGCTGATGGCAATGGCTTGTTCCTGATGGGCGCTCATCTGGGCAGCTTTGAAGCGATCCGCACAATAGGCTGGAAAGACACAAATTTGCGCGTCGCCATGGTCATGCACCAAGACAACGCACAAAAAATAAATGCCATGCTGGCCGCCATAAATCCTGATGCCGTGCAGGATATTATTGGTCTGGGCCACATTGACTCCATGCTTACGTTGCGAGAGCGCCTGGATGAGGGCTGTGTCGTCGGCATGTTGGCGGATCGCACGCCCGGCGACGACCCCCTTTACCCTGTGCAAATCCTCGGCGCGAACGCGAACTTGCCGAGCGGACCGTTTCGCATCGCCGCAATGTTGCGGCGTCCAGTGGTATTCATGACCGGGCTGTATTTGGGCGGCAACCGCTACGCCATTCATTTCGAGCCGCTGGCGGATTTTTCTAACATTGCGCGCGGTGAGCGCGATGCTGCCGTGGCAGAGGCCATCATCCGTTATGCTGCGCTGCTGGATCAGTACTGTCGTGCGGCACCCTACAACTGGTTTAACTTTTTTGATTTCTGGCAGCCTGCATTGCAGCCTGCATCGCAGCCCGCCTCCACTACAACGATCCCTCCAAAATCATCATGACGCTGCCCTCCTCCCCCAACTTTTCACGACGCGTCATACGGCACGCCCTCATTGCAGCGGCGCTAATGCTGGCCGCTATCACGGGTCACGCCGCCGAGTGGGATATAGACCAACTTATGCGTGGCCTGGCGCAAACCCAATCCGATCATGCCAGCTTTGTCGAGAAAAAATTCATCGCTATGCTCGACAAACCGGTGGAATCTTCCGGGGAGTTGTTCTACGCCGCGCCCGACCATCTGGAAAAGCGCACGATCAAACCCAAACCCGAATCCATGATCGTGGATGGTGGCAACCTGGTAATCGAGCGTGGCCGCCAAAAACATAAGCTGCAATTGCAGGATTATGCGGAACTGGCCGCTTTCATCGACAGCATACGCGGCACCCTGGCCGGTGACCGCAAGGCGCTGGAGCGCAATTACCGACTGAGTTTGGAGGGCACAGCCGAGCGCTGGACTCTGCAACTGCTGCCGGTGGATGAAAAAATGCAGGCAGTCGTCAAGCGCATCCGTATTGTTGGCGTGCGCGATGCCGTGCGCAGCATCGAAATTACCCAGGCCGATGGCGATAGCTCGCTTATGCTCATTGAGAAGTTGGGCACACCCGGAGGCAAGCAGTGAGGCAAGCCACGGTGTGGCGCGGCCGCACGGCGATAGCCTTATGGCTGGCGTTTATTGTCGTCTGCGGCATCCTCATCAGTCGCAGCCAGATCACCACTGATTTATCCGCTTTTCTCCCGCGTAATCCCACGCCAGCACAGCAGTTGCTTCTGGAGCAACTACGCGACGGCTTGGCCTCGCGCCTGATACTAGTGGGGATAGAGGGCGCCGATGCACCCACGCGCGCCAAGCTTTCCAAACAAATGGCTCAGCGCCTGCGTGCTGATCCGGCTTTTGTCACCGTCAATAATGGCGAACCCGTCAGCGTCGAACGCGACCGTGCGTTTCTGTTCGACCATCGCTATCTGTTAAGCCCAGCAGTGGTGCCGGCACGCTTCAGCGTAGACGGCCTGCATGCCGGCTTGAGCGACAGTATTGATCTACTCGCCTCGCCGGCCGGGCTGCTGGTCAAGTCGTTGCTACCCCGCGACCCGACCGGTGAAATGGTGCAATTGCTCGGCCAGCTCAACAGTGCTAACCGCCCGCCGATGGTGGATGGCGCATGGGCATCGCGCGACGGTACGCGCGCCTTAATGCTGATACAAACGCGCGCTTCGGGCTCCGATATCGATGTACAACAACGCGCCATGGCCGCCATCCGGCACGCGTTTGACACAGCGGCCGACCTCCATTCGGCAAGCCCGCCCGCCAAACTGGTGATGACTGGCCCCGGGGTGTTTTCGGTAACGTCACGCGACACAATCAAAAATCAGGTTAGCCGCCTCTCCATCATCAGCATCGCGCTCATTGCTACGCTGTTACTCCTGGTTTACCGTTCCTTCACCGCACTGGCCTTGGGTTTTTTGCCCGTCATCAGCGGCGCATTGGCGGGCATCGCGGCAGTCAGTCTGGGCTTTGGGGAGGTCCATGGCATCACGCTGGGGTTCGGCACCGCACTGATCGGCGAGGCGGTGGATTATTCAATCTACCTTTTTGTGCAATCCGAACAGGGCGGCTCAGACCAGCAGGACTGGATCAAGCGTTTCTGGCCAACTATCCGTCTTGGTGTCCTGACCTCGATATTCGGCTTTGCGGCGCTGCTCCTATCGGGCTTTCCTGGCCTGGCGCAACTCGGCTTGTATTCGATTGCCGGACTGATCGCCGCCGCAGCGGTGACGCGCTTTGTCTTGCCTCATCTGCTGCCAATCAACTTTCGCATTCATGATGTATCGGCGATCGGTTTCGTCCTATCCCGACTGCTAGAGCGCGCTGCTGCATTACGTTGGGTGGCCGCGATACTGCTGCTGGCGGCTTGTGCGATTCTCGTCCTGAACCGAGCCAGCTTGTGGGATGACAAGATATCCTCCTTGAGCCCAGTGTCGCAAAGCGATGTGGCCTTGGATGCGCGCCTGCGCGCCGACATGGGTGCGCCTGATGTGCGTTATCTGGTGGTGGTGTCCGGCGCGAGCCGGGAATCCGTATTAAGTTCTGCAGAACAAGTCTCCGCGATACTGCAAACGCAAGTCGATCTGGGCGAACTCGCCGGATTTGAAAGCCCCAGCCGTTATCTGCCCAGCAATGCGACGCAGCGCACCCGATTGGCCAGCTTGCCCTCCCCCGCCGAATTGGAAACGCGGCTGGCGCAAGCTGTGCAGGGTTTGCCGGTGCGTGCGCAACTATTTGCGCCCTTCCTTGCCGATGTCGCGGCCGCGCGCAGCGAGCCCCTGTTACAAGCGGCCGATCTTGCGTCAACGTCCATGGCCATGGCGCTCGATGCACTGCTCATCCAGCAAAGTGATCACTGGAGCGCCTTGTTGCCGCTTACCGCACCTCAGGGTGTCGGTATCAAGGCAAGTCGAATCAGCGCCGCCTTAACTGGCACGGGTTTGCGCGATGTATTGTTTGTGGATATGAAGGCCGAGTCAGACCGCCTGTACGCCGGCTATTTGCATGAAGCCATACTGTTGTCGCTAGGCGGGCTAGTGGCCATTATCGGATTGCTGCTCTTGGTTTTCCGCTCGCCCATGCGCGTGCTACGAATCATCGCGCCGCTTGCGGCCGCAGTGATCACCGTCACGGCGGGCTTGGCCGTGTTTGGTCAGCAATTGATTATTCTGCATCTGGTGGGCTTGTTGTTGGTGGTCGCGGTGGGCTCCAATTACGCGCTGTTTTTTGATCGGGCTGATCAAGCTTCCAAACCGATAGCGCCCGCCATGTCGCCCCGCACCCTAGCTTCCATGCTGTTTGCCAACCTCACTACCGTCGCCGGTTTTGGCCTGCTTGCGTTGTCCAAGGTGTCGATCTTGCAAGCATTGGGCGTCACCGTGGCACCGGGCGTCATTCTTGCGCTGGTTTATGCTGCGATTTTTGCCAGACACGATAATGCATAGTTCACACTGGCAATCCATGTTGGTTATCCGCGCGTCCATCGCGCTACACCTGCTGGCCTTGATTTTCGTCATTGCTGAGCCTGGGCTATGGCGCTGGGCGCTGGGCGCCGTACTTGCCAATCACATGCTGATCACGCTGCTCGGGCTGTGGCCGCGCAGCCTATGGCTGGGACCGAACTGGACACAGCTCCCCGCCGCAGCTGCGGAAAAAAATGAAATCGCCCTGACCATCGACGACGGTCCCGATCCCATCGTCACGCCGCAGGTGCTGGATCTGCTGGATCGTTACGCGGTACCGGCCACTTTTTTCTGCATTGGTGACCAAGCCGCACATTACCCGGACCTATGTCGGGAAATCGTGCGCCGTGGCCATGCCGTGGAAAACCACAGCCAGCATCACCGCCATTATTTTGCGCTGATGTGGGGTGCCGCTTTCAGGCGTGAATTGCAGGCCGCGCAAGACACGCTTACTAGCATTACCGGCCAACGTCCTCAGTTCTTTCGTGCCCCTGCCGGCTTACGCAATCTTTTTCTCGAGCCTGTGCTCGCCAGCCTGGGGCTGCGACTAGCCAGCTGGTCAGCGCGCGGTTTCGACACTCGCGTCGGCGATGTTGATCGCGTCACTAACAAACTTTTACGCGGCCTGCGGGCGGGCGCCATTTTGCTCTTGCACGATGGCAATGCTGCACGCACGCCCGACGGTACCCCGGTCATACTCGAAGTGCTACCTACGGTTCTGGCCGCAGCTAAATCCGCCAATCTGCGTTTTGTTACCTTGCGGGTGGCGCTGCCATGAAGCCTTCAGCAGCAAATGATCAACAGACGCCCTGGTATCGGCTAGCTGGAGCGGTGATACTCAGGCATGCTTATCTCAAGAGTATAGGAACGACGCTTTTCATCAGCATCTTCTTCGGTGCTTATTTCTATTTGCTTAGAAACCCGGCCTACCCGCCCACGGTGATGCCCGTTACCTCGCTGGATCGCCTGATCGGATTTCAGCCCCTGGCCTTGCCTCTATACATTTCCATGTGGGTCTATGTTTCTATACCGCCGGCATTCCTGGCGACGCGGCGCGAGCTGTATGGCTACGGCTTGACCATGGCCGCGACGTGTCTTGCCGGGTTGTTCGTTTTCTACTTCTGGCCTACGGTCATACCCCCAGCGGATATCGATTGGGCTCAATATCCAAGCGTGGATTTCCTAAAAAATGTGGATGCCTCGGGCAATGCCTGTCCTTCGTTACACGTCGCCACATCCGTGTTTTCGGGTATCTGGTTGCATCGCTTGCTGCGCCGCTTTGGTGCGCCGCTGTGGATACACGTCTTCAATGGGGTGTGGTGTCTCGGCATCGTTTATTCCACGCTAGCCACACGCCAGCATGTGGCGGTGGATGTGTTGGCCGGTCTGGTGCTGGGGCTGCTGGCTGCCACGCTGTCATTGCGGTATCGCGTAGAGGCGAGCGCCGGTGACGCGCAGCTCCGACCCATTTGATCGAGCCCTAACACTGAAACTTGCTAAACTCCTCCTTCATTTACCCTCGCGTATTTTCCTTTGAACCCAATCTGGCTTTCCCATTTCACTGTGACCAGTAGCATCGGTCACGGCCTCGACCAGACCCTGGCGGCGCTGCGCGAGTGTCGTTCTGGGTTGGCGCCGTGCGCGTTTGAGACGGTGGAGCTGGCGACTTTCATCGGCGAAGTCGCGGGCATGGATGCGGTGCGGCTTCCCGCTCATCTCGCCGACTTTGATTGCCGCAACAACCGGCTTGCCTTGCTGGGATTGACGCAGGACTGCTTTGCCGAGGCCGTGCGCGCCGCCATCGCAGAATACGGTGCATCACGCATTGGACTGTTTCTCGGCACCAGCACGTCCGGCATACTACAAACTGAGCTGGCCTACCGACGACGCGATCCGGTGACTGGTGCTTTCCCCTCGGATTTTCGTTACCGTACCACGCAGAATGCTTTCTCCGTCGTGGATTTTACGCGCCATTATTTTGGCCTGACAGGTCCGGCGGTTGTGGTGTCATCGGCCTGTTCGTCCAGCGCCAAGGTGTTTGCTTCCGCGCGACGCATGATGGCGGCGGGGCTGATAGACGCGGCGGTGGTGGGCGGCGTGGATTCGCTGTGTCTAACGACGCTGTATGGTTTTAACTCGCTGGAATTGATGTCCGACCAGGCATGTCGCCCTTTTGATACGCAGCGCAACGGCATCTCGATAGGTGAAGCAGCGGCCTTCGCGCTCCTGGAACATCCGCGCGAGCACCTGAATGCCGACGCTGTGCTACTGCTCGGCATAGGGGAATCCAGCGATGCCTATCACATGTCGTCGCCGCATCCGGACGGCCTGGGCGCGCGCATGGCGATGCAGGATGCGCTGAACATGGCGGGGCTGACCCCATCTCAAATTGACTATATCAATCTGCATGGCACGGCGACACCCAGCAACGATGCGGCGGAGGGCAAGGCGGTGCGAGATATCTTTGGCTCGCGCACGCCGTGCAGCTCCACCAAAGGGGCGACCGGCCACACTCTGGGCGCAGCCGGTGGCGTGGAGGCGGTGATTTGCGCGCTGGGGCTGCAACATGGCTTGCTGCCCGGTGGCTTGAACACCGGGCAACTCGACCCGACGCTGGATATCGACTACGTGCTGGAGAACCGCGAGCAGCCGGTGTCGCACGTGCTCAGCAATTCGTTTGGATTTGGCGGTACCAATTGCAGCCTGGTTTTCGGCCGCGTGGGATAGGCCGGAACTCGATATGCCCAAACTCACCGCATACATAGAAGGCATAGGCTTACTCGGCCCCGGTTTGATCGACTGGCCGAGCAGTCAGGCTATCCTGAGCGGACAGCAGCCCTATCAGCCCCACAAGACCGTACTGCCGTCACCTATGTTGTTGCCGGCGGCGGAACGGCGGCGCAGTGTGGCGATAGTCAAACTTACTCTGGCGACCGGGCTGGAAGCCCTCGCTGCAGCCGGACTCGATGCGACCAGCTTGCCCAGCGTGTTTTCTTCGTCAGGCGGCGATGGAGAAAACTGTCACATCATTTGTGAAATGCTCGCGTCGGATGACCGGCATATCTCCCCGACCCGCTTTCATAATTCCGTGCATAACGTTGCCGCCGGCTACTGGGGTATCGCCACCGGCGCGATGACGCCATCATCGGTGTTGTGTGCCTTCGACGCCAGCTTCGGCGCGGGTCTGCTCGAAGCGATTACCCAAGTTGTGGTCGATAACACGCGCAGCATTTTGCTTGCTTACGACACCGCTTATCCGGAGCCGATCTACAGCGTCCGGCCCATCCCGGATGCGTTTGGTATGGCACTGGTGCTGGCGCCGCAACATAGCGCACAGGCGCTGGCGAAAATCACCGTTGATCTGACTGACGTCAGCGCAGACCAGCTCGACCAGTTCAACGATAGCGCGTTAGAAAACCTGCGACTATCCATCCCCGCCGCGCGGGGCTTGCCGCTGTTACGCGCTATCGCGCTGCGGCAAGATAAACACGTGGTGCTGGATTACCTGGACAGTACGCGTCTCGATGTGGCAATCGCGCCGTGTTGAATCAAACCACACCGGATCACGCCTGGATCGCCCACCACATCCCGCATCAGGGCAGCATGTGCCTGCTGGATGCTGTTGAGGCATGGAATGAGCAGCGCATCCAATGTCGCGCAACTAGCCACCGCGCGGGCGACAACCCCTTGCGCGCTTATGGCCGACTTGGCGCCGTCTGCGGTATCGAATACGCGGCACAGGCCATGGCCGTGCACGGCGCCTTGTTGGCGCCGCCAGACAGTCCCGGCGCGCGGGTCGGTTACCTAGTCAGCGTACGCGGCACGCAGTTGTATGTGCCACGGCTCGACGACATTGCCGCCGATCTGCTGGTGGAAGCCACCTGCATCACGCGCGGTGAAAATAATATCCTTTATCAGTTCAGCGTCAGCGCGGCAGGTTGCCTGCTGTTGGATGGACGCGCCGCCGTCGTGATCGATGCGGACGCGCTCACTCCCTCACCCAAACCCAGTTTAGGAGTGGCACCATGAAAAACGCCCTGGTAACTGGCGGCAGCGGCGGCCTGGGCGCGGCCATCTGCCGCCGTCTTGCTGCCGATGGCTGCCACGTCTACATCCATGCTCATCATGGACTGCAAGCTGCTCAGACGCTGGCCGATGCCATTTGTGCAGACGGTGGCAGTGCGCAGGTGCTGTCATTTGATGTGACGGACGGCCCGGCGGTCGCCGATGCGCTGACGCCCCTTGTCGAAAACCAGCCGATCCAGATTTTGGTTAACAATGCAGGCATCCATGACGATGCGGTGTTTCCCGGCATGCGTGCGGAACAATGGCACCGGGTGATCGACGTATCCCTCAACGGATTTTTCAACGTCACCCAGCCGCTGATGATGCCGATGATACGCAGCCGCTGGGGGCGCATTATCAATGTGTCGTCCATCGCTGCCCTCACCGGCAATCGCGGTCAGGTGAACTATTCCGCTGCCAAGGGCGCGCTCAATTCGGCCACTAAATCGCTGGCGCAGGAAGTCGCCAGCCGGGGCATCACCGTCAACGCCGTTGCGCCGGGCATTATCGACACTGCCATGAGCACATCTGCGTTCAGCGCCGAGGATATCGCGCGCCTGGTGCCGATGAAGCGCGCCGGCACTCCGGACGAAGTTGCCGACCTGATCGGCTTTCTCGTCTCGACCCAGGCGGCCTATATCACCGGGCAGATTATCTCGATCAACGGCGGCATCATTTAACGGTAAGGGACGATATGATTACCCGTGAACCTAAGCTGACTCTTCCGGCGCATGAACCGCACGTCCCGCTGACCGATTACTACCAAACAGAGCAGGATCGGCAAGCCTATTTGCGCCAGATGTTTGATGACACCGCAGCGGATTACGACCACATCGAGGGAATATTTGCATTGGGATCCGGTTCCCGCTATCGGCGCGACGCGCTGATACGCGGCGGTTTGCGAATCGGCATGAAGGTACTCGACGTCGGCGTGGGCACCGGTCTGGTTGCGGCGCAAGCCTGTATCTTGAGCGGTGATGCCGCCCTGGTCACTGGGGTCGATCCCAGCCCCGGCATGATGGCCGCCAGTAAGTTACCTGACACGATGGTGTTGATGGAAGGTCGCGCCGAGTCTCTGCCTTTTCCGGACAATCATTTCGATTTTTTGAGCATGGGCTATGCGCTGCGCCATATCAGCGATTTGAGCGTGGCCTTCGCCGAGTTTGAACGGGTTCTAAAACCTGGCGGCCGTTTATGCCTACTTGAAATTACCCGACCTCAAAACCGTTTTGGGCGCTGGCTCCTTAAAAACTATATGCGCAGCGTTATTCCGTTCTTGACGCGATTCATTTCCAAAAGAAAAGATACCTCGACCATCTGGCGCTATCACTGGGATAGCATCGAAGCCTGTGTCCCGCCCGAACAAGTCATGGCCACATTAAGTGCTGTAGGGCTGACGCAGGTTAAGCGACATGTGGAACTCGGCGTGTTTTCGGAATATCAAGCGATCAAGGCCGATCCTGCACCGGCTTAAACCCATCCCCGCACACGCCGCACCAGCAAAACGGGTAAACGCCAGACAAAACCGATCAACAGGCGCGTATGCATCCAGGTCAATAAGACGTTATCGCGCAGGTATTGAAAATGCGACACGCCGCCCTCTTCCGGGCGGAAGTAGCGTACCTGGGCGGGCAAATTGACCGGCCTGACCCCGCGCCAGCACAGGCGCACCACGACTTCGGGGTCGAAATCAAAATGGCGCATCCAGCGCTGATCGCGCATCACCTGTCGCAAGGGTTCCACCGGATAAACGCGAAATCCGAATAGCGAGTCACCGATGCCGGCCCAAAGCGTTTCCACATTGGCCCACCAGTTGGATAAGCGCCGCCCGTAAACACGCACCCTTGGCGCACTGGCGTCGAATATGGGCGCGCCCAATATCATGGCGGCCGGCTGTTTCGATGATTCCGCCATGAAGGCAGGGATGCGATCCGCTGGATGTTGACCATCGGAATCCATGGTTAATACGTGGCTGAATCCCGCCGCCGCCGCCTCGTCCAGCCCATGCAGTACGGCGGCGCCCTTACCCTGGTTACGCGGCAAGACGATCACGCGCAGGCCGACGTCTTGCGCGGCCATCGCCAATAAGCCCTCGGCACTGCCGTCGGTGCTGCCATCAACCACTACCCACACTGGGGTCCAGTATTCGCGGGCCGCACGTACGGTTTCATAGGCTTTGGCGCCCGGGTTATAGCTAGGGATGAGGACGAGATGCGTGGTCGAAATAGCGGTCATGGCGGGGAACGGGAGATCAGTTCTTGCGTGCGATCAGCCTGCTGGAGCAGGGAGTTTTGAAGGGAATGGGCCGGGTAAAACGCCGAACCTGGTACCAGCTCATGCGCAAAATAATTTTCTAGCTCAGTCATGAAGCGCTGGGTATGCTGCGGTGGATCAAAGCGCCGCCCCAGGCGCACCCGATAGTGAATCGGCATGGGCGGTTTGCGGAACAGGGGCCAGCCTTTGCTTAGATAGCGCGTGTCGGTTTCTATCAGTATCGTCTGCACCGGTACCTGTGCCTGGCGCGCAATGAGGCCTATGCTACCCTTGAACGGGTTGACCGGGCTCGAGATGGTGCGGGTACCTTCTGGGAATAGCAACAGATGGCTGCCATAGTCAAAATCGTGGGTGGCCAGTCGCACCATGCCGCGCACCGGTTCATTGCGAATGTAGCGCGCTAGTCGGCTGCCCGCTCCGAGAAAAATATTGTTCATCAGATCCGCTTTAAGCACGCAAGCGACATTCGGCAAGCGTGAAATCACCATCACCGCATCGAGCAGGGATGGATGATTGGGCGCAAGAATCAGCGATGGTTCATCGCGCAGTACATCCAGCCCTTCCAGATCAAAACTGAATCGGCGCGAGGCGCTAAGACTGGCGAGGTACAGCCGAAACGCAATCATGATGACATGGCGCCCCAGCACCCGTCCTCGGCGTTCGGACAGTAGCGGATAAATAATCAGCGCAATCAGCGTCCACGCCAAGCACAGTAACCCCAGCCAAAACAGACCGAGATACAGCACCAGGTAGTCGTATCCGTTCCACAACACACGCAAGGCGGCGCCCATGATCAGGTAAAGCTTAATCCGGCAGTTGAACGGGGTGGAGGGCAAGGTAAGCTTCCCGCGCTTTTTTGTCTTCTGAACAATCGGCATTATGCCGCTAATTTCTGCGCATCCTGAGCGCTGATCCCATCTTCAAGGAACTTTATTGGCGTGGCGGAA
>Ga0335397_10003713_pt1 | contig 20317 bp, 18 predicted proteins | sample MAT04_FD_205740 | JGI IMG/M metagenome (GOLD analysis project Ga0335397, IMG submission 205740) | Freshwater microbial communities from Lake Fryxell liftoff mats and glacier meltwater in Antarctica - MAT-04 (spades assembly) (version 2) ... | reverse complement strand
ATCAATCATGGGAAAACTTGCCTCGAATCCTGGAATGTTCTGGATTCTATGCGCTTCTCACAAGCAGTTCAACCTTTTAGCCCCAATTGTTAAGAAACGTATGCGTAAGCCCTGCTTACTTTTCTTTTGTAGCTGCCCTTGCTCCAAATTCCAGGCTAAACCGTTCATCAGAACCCCCGAGAAGGCTGATATGCTGAAGAAAATCAAGCATGTAAAGAAATAATATGTTTAACGGGCTTGCCAATAGCCACGGACTGCTCCAGAGCCACATGGTCATGGTGGGATTGCTGCTGGGGTTTGCGATCGCCCACAGCGGCTTAGCAGCTTTGCGACCCAAAGGTGAAAAGTTAATGGGCGCAAGGCTCTTCCGTGTCCTGTTTGCCTTGGTCAGCGTGCCGTTCGCTACAGTCTTGATCATCTATTTCATTAACCACCGCTACGATGGGCTGCGCCTCTGGAACCTCCAAGGGCTACCTGGCATTCAGACTGCAATCTGGATTCTTTCAGCCCTCTCTTTTTTCTTCCTTTATCCCTCTACCTTCAACCTCTTGGAAGTTGCTGCCATCCAAAAGCCGGAGCTTCATCTCCATCAAATTGGCATTATTCGGATCACGCGACATCCGCAAATGGTGGGGCAGGTCATCTGGTGCGTGGCTCATGCGCTCTGGTTAGGAACCAGTTTTATGGTAATGACTTCTCTAGGGCTGATCCTGCATCATCTCTTTGCCGTTTGGCATGGCGATCGCCGTCTCCAAGCACAATACGGAGAATCCTTTCAAACCTTGAGATCTCAAACTTCTGTAATTCCTTTTTTGGCGATTGCCCAAGGTCGCCAAACCCTTGTTCTAAAAGAGTTTCTGCGCCCTGCTTACTTAGGGATCATTGTTTTTGTCCTCGGATTTTGGTTCGCCCATCCAATTTTGATCTATGCCACAGGGAACGTCGGCTGGTAGCATGATCCCAACGTTTGTTTGAATTTGTTTGTTTAATTTATTTTTTCAAAGAAAACAGGTAAAAAATCATGACGCTTACGGTCAACCAACTGGGTTTCAAGCAAGAAGTTTTGGCGAGTCCAACTCCTGTTTTAGTTAACTTTTGGGCACCTTGGTGTGGCGTATGTCGGTTAGTGAGTCCCATGCTGTTTGAGATCCAGTCAGAATGGGGCGACCAGCTCAAAATCGTGGAGATCAATGCTGATGAGAATCTTCTGCTCTCTACCTCCTATCGGTTAACGACTCTACCCACGGTGCTGTTGTTTGATCGGGGTTCGCTGCTGTGTCGAGTTGACCAACTGAGCAATCGCAACGATTTTAAGAAGGCGGCAAACGATCTGCAAAGAGCACTAGAGGCTTTGTCGATCAGCGAATATAGTTACTCGGCTTAAGAGGATGTCTGAAAAGTATCGCCAATCATCTGTAGGGGCGTGGCATTCGGCTAAAAAGTTCTCGGACACACCGAAAAATGGTCGCCCGAATGCCGCGCCCTTACCCTCGAATGTCACATCTACGACTTTTCAGACATAGACATCCTCTAAGCTCGACTTTATCCATTTCTCGAACTCTTGAATGGGCAACGGTTATGGACTGTCAGATTTTCTCCAGACTTCTCGTGATATCGGCATAAACGCAGGACATCTGAGAACTTTTGAGAGCCTGTCTGCAATCCAGCCACCGCTGAGAATGGCTCCAATTTAAAATGGATAAAGTCGAGCTAAGAGCAGGGATAATCCTGGCATGTTAGCCGTTATTTTGGCGTTGCTGAATCGATGTATGATTTGCCCTCATCCCCAACCCTTCTCCCTAGGGAGAAGGGAGCTAGAACTCCTGTCCCCTCTCCTTTTGGGAGAGGGCTAGGGTGAGGGCAGATTTAGGAATTCATACTTGCATTCAGCAACGCCCGAATTTTATCAGCGGTGCGTTCTGTCAAGTGTCACCTGAGCATGTGGTGCGTCGAATTATTGCATCAGGACGAATTACAGCCGTTGATAGAGACTGCCTTCTGCAAGCTGCCCTAGGTGAAACCCCTCTCAGCGCCGAACTGACGGAGCATGTGACAAGATTATTCGATCGCCTGCGGATGGGTTTGCTAAAAGTGGTCGATTAACGATATCTGCTAGTAAATCTGCGATCTAGCCCTACTGCTTCTCCAAAATTCTGACGCCCACCACAGGAGAACTGAACCGATAAGTTAGTCCTTCTAACTCCATAGGAGTTCCAACCTTAATCTTGCTGTTCCCCAGAACAGGGCCATCATCGGTAATCTGAGCATCGCCGCCTAATGTGATCATCATGTCTACGGTGTACTGCAACTCAGGTCGAGGATCAGGGAATGGTTTAACGCTGCCATCAGGTTGAGGTACAGCAACAGTGCGAGGAAGGTTTTCTACTTTCAGAACATTAACTTCGCCGTAAGGCTGATTGCGGATAATGATTTTAGTTTTCTTTTGCTCTGCTAAAGACCTAACGAGTGCCTGTGGATCACGCGCGGTCAGACCTCGGACAATGACATCGACTTCAATGGGCTTAATGGTGCTAGAAACCTGAGCTGCTGAGTTGCCAAACAATAGCCCCGCAACTGCCATCAAAATAATTAGCCCAGCGCCAATATCCAAGACGCTGACTTTACCAAACAGGCGACCTTTAGAATCTAAAATAGCCATTGCAAAAGCGTTCCAGTAAAATAAAAAGCTGCGACCTCTAACGGCGCTTGACCTCTGTAAGAGTACCACGGCCAGGGAAGCTCCTCACCGCCCGATCGCTTGTCCGATCGCCTTGATCATGACATCAATCATTGATCATCTCACTAATGACCCTCTGCCCCAACCGCTTGTAAAAGTTCTAAAATTTGGGTGAATAGGAACTAACGCGATCGCTCCTTCGTCATAATCTCTAAGAGAGTGTTTGTAAATAAAATTTAAAGATAGCTGGACTACGCTTTGGGCTTAGATCCTCCCTAACCCTCCTTCATAAGGAGGGAATCGAGCTAAAACTCTGAATTCCCCCTTGATAAGGGGGATTTAGGGGGATCGAAACCTTTGTTTACAAACACTCTCTAAGAATAGCTTTTCTTTGTATTTATATAGTTTCAATAGCAATCCACAGCTCTGCTTACTAATCTTCCTTAGCCGTTGTCATAATTATGTCTTACCGCTTATCTGGCATCTACAAGCAATTGCGTCGTCGTTGGTTTTATGGCTTCCTGTCAACCCTTGTGGCGCTGGGAGTGGTAATCGGTACGCCCCAGCCGGCTCCAGCTGTTCCTTGGGGGGAACTGATCTTGCGCGGTATTCAGGTGGTTCAACTGTCTAACATTTCAGATCAGCAAGAAATTTCTTTGGGCAGCAAAATCAACGAGCAGTTAATCAGTCAAAACGACGTAAAGCTGTATGCCAACAGTAGCGTTAAACAATATGTCAACTCTGTCGGTCAGCGGTTAGTACCTGATAGCGATCGCCCTAACATTGACTACACCTTTCAAGTGGTTGAAGACAGCGCCCTTAATGCCTTTGCGACCATGGGCGGCTATGTTTACGTCACGACTGGACTGCTCAAAGCTGCTGACAATGAGGCACAACTTGCCAGCGTCATGAGTCACGAAATTGGTCATATCGCTGCAAAGCACGCCTTGAAGCACATGCGAGAAGCTGCCCTGACTCAAGGCGCTCTAACTGCTGCTGGACTAAACAGTAATGCTGCGGTCAACATTGGAGTTGAGCTGGCGCTCAATCGTCCTAACAGTCGCCAAGATGAATATGAAGCCGATGAACGAGGACTCGTTACCTTGACCCGCACAGGCTATGCACCCGGTGCAATGGTGGCATTTATGCAAAAGTTATTGAATCAACGTTCGGTGCCCACTTTCCTCAGCACGCACCCAGCAACAGGCGATCGCATCACTCGACTTGAAGAGGCGATCGATCCTGCGACTGAAAATAATGGGAATGGGCTGGATAAAGCGGCTTACCGCAAGAACATTAGTCCGCTGTAGCCTGCTGTGGCTGTAGACCGCCCGTTATGACTGAAGGAGCTGCCGCCGCCGAGCCAAAATTTGCTCTGGCAGAACGGGCGTCATGGCATCAGCTAAGGGTAAGGTGCGCGATCGCCGCTGAAAGACGTTAACTTGGTGAACCATTTGATTAGTGAAGTCAAACCCTGTCAGCCATCCACTTTTAGGGTGATATGCGCCCGTATCAATGTCTAGCCAGCCTTGTCCATGTGCCAGCATTCCGGGTCGAATGCCTGGAAGCGTAAAGGTAATAGTGTGACCTGTAATGATCAGCTTGTCTGAAAAGTATGGCTCAGGGATACTGTGGAACTCTTCGCGAATCCAGCAGTATTCTTGAGCCGTTTGGTCTATTAGGGGTAAGTGAGGACGCAAGCCCGCATGAACTAACCAGACGTCGCCTAAATCTAGGTAGGTGGGCAAAGTCCGAAACCAGTCTAGATGCTTTAATAAACCCTCCGCGTCGCTAAAGCTGTTGACTGTATTTTGTCCACCACTGTGGAGCCATGCACCTAAACCGGGGGTGAAGGGTCTGCCCTCAGGAAAGGCCTCTAGGAGTAACTGCTCGTGGTTACCGAGGACACAAGGGTAATTGTGTTTTTGAACAAACTGAATAACTTGGGCACTTTTGGGCCCCCGATCAATTAAATCGCCCACAAAATAAACCTGATCATCTGGGTTAGGGGCGATCGTTTCCATCAGCCTCATTAAGCCATCAAAATGACCGTGAACATCTCCGATGAAAATGCGACGACCTCCAGACACTCTCTAGGCTCCTATCACGATAGTCAGTACAGCATAACGATTCCTTTAGTTTGCCCAAGAAAACGCTTATTGAGCTGACGAAAGTATAAAGATCCCTTAAATGTTTTGTAGAGTTTAGCCTAACAAGACGAGGTCGCAATCACTGGCTGAGTGCCCGAAGAAACTGTTGTAGCGACGATAGTATTCCTTTTTTCGTGGGTTGAGGAGCGTCAGGGGAGGCACCCGCCGCCACCGCCAAAATTTGATCGAGGACTTCGCCGACGGGCTTTTGGGGCTGTTCTGCTACTAGCTCATAGCCTGCTTCTTTTTCAACCCAAACCTGCCAGGGTGATGGGTAAGCCCTTAGAATGGCTGCGCCTTCGAGCGATCGCAAGTAATAGCAAGACTCAAAGGTACTGAGAAACCGCTCCCTCAACATTCGCCCAGCGTAGCCAATCCCAATGGTGGCAATATCTTCCATGCGAGGGTTGAGCAATACGACTGGACGACCCGTTGCCTGTTCGCAAAGCTTTTCAACTTGCTCGACCTCTATTGAGGAAGGCTCGACAAATAGAAACAGCTCGTCTTCGGGCTGCATCTCGGCTTTAACGTCATTGATGCCTCGGATAGAGTAAGGCTTTTCGCCCCAGTCGCGGCGAGCCAGTGCCGCCGAACCTGGATCGGGGAAATAAACCCGCAGCTTGTCGCCCAGATGCTCGAAGGCGGGGAGAAACTGTGCGGCGATCGGCATGATTTTAAGTTCTGGGAAGACTAGCTCGACCTGGAGGCGCGGATACCCGGCGGCGATCGCTGCTGTAGTGGCCCCGCGAGCTTGGATCACTGCTTCGTCTAAATTATTGGGAAGTGGCATAGTCGGGTGGGGATTAAACTCTGGTCGGATCAACATAACCCTGAAGGCTTTCGGGGTTAAACTGGCGAAGAATGCGGGTTGCCTTATTGGTCAGGTTAGCGGCTCCTTCAACCACAACAAGGTATTTACCTTCGTTGAGGCGATTGCGGTACGGCAGGGCATCGCCGCTACCGCTGGTCAGTCCAACGCTGCCGCCCACGAAAAAGCTGCCCATTGCACCACCGATCGCCCCAAAAATGCCGCCAATAATGTGGTTGCCTAATGCTCCCGCCCAGTGAAACAGGTCGTACTGGGTGGCGACGCTGAAGCCAATGCCTGCTAAGAACCCAAAAGGTATCAGCCAGTATGACATCAGCAGGGCTTGGCGACGGGCGGGTTGCTTGGGGTCGATCAAGCCAAATTCGTCGGCGGTTTTGTAGCCTTTGCCGAGAATAGTGATCTGGCTGACAGGCACAGCCTCTTTTTCGAGGGCTACATAAGCAGCTTCGGCTTGAATGCGATCGGGTAGAACGGCAATAACATAATTATCCATAAGGTGTAACCGAGAAGGGCTGAAGCCTTACAACACACCTTAAACCATAGCAGGATTGATGCGCTGGGAACCTCTAACCGACAGTTTTTAGGCTAGAAGACTGGTGCAGAATGACCTCAACGGCTGCATCTAGGTTGTCAACAATCCAATCGGGTTCGTGGTGCTGAAGTTGAGTGCGATCGCGAATGCCTGACAAGACACCGATCACAGGAATGCCACTGGCTTTTGCCGACAGAATATCAGCTTCAGTATCGCCAATCATCCAGGTGTTGGCGGGTGGCAATTCCAAGAGTGCTTGGCTCATCAGTTGAGTCTTGTCGGCTACATCGTTGGTTTTGCTGTAATCGTTGCTGAGGCAATAGCGGCGATCGGGGGCAAAAAACTTTCCTAAGTCGTAGCGAGTCAGGGCATTGTCTAGCTCGTCAACTCGGCGCATGGTCATTGTCACTAGCTCAATGCTGGACTGATGCAGCCGTTCGAGTGTGGCGATCGCGCCAACAACAGGCACGTCATGAACCAGATAGGACTGACTATGAACAGTTTGCCGACGGATGCGGGCAAATTCTAATGACTGTGTTTCGTCTAAACCAGAGCTTTCACCAATTTGGCGTTCGGGCACTTGCGATCGCTTCAGTTTCCAGAACTCGGCTTTGCTGAGAGTTGTAGTGACCTGCCCAGGCAGCTTTACGCAATCTAGACAGTACAAGTAGGTCTGATAATACCGCTCAGAAACATCCATGATCGGACCATCGAAGTCAGTAATAATTCTCAGCATTTTGGAAAGTAAGGTTAATAAAAAGTTAGTACTTTTATTAAACACTTTTTCTATTGGTGAGAACAAGGTAGAAAATTCCTAAATAGCGATCGCCCCCCTCACCATCTTCGTCGCTGCCTCTAAAACTTCGCCTCTTGCCCAGCGATCGGCTTCTATGATGTCTTCTAATGTAGGGTTAGCTTGGTTGTGAGAGTGATGGCGATCGCACGTCGCTTCGATGACTCTGGGAATATCTAAAAACTGAATCTTTTCCTCTAAGAACAATGCCACCGCCTGCTCATTCGCCGCATTTAGCACCGCAGGCATAGAGCCACCTGCCCGACCCGCCGCATACGCCAACTGCATACAAGGATACTTTTGATGATCAGGTTCGCGGAAGGTCAAGTCGCCTGCTTTGACTAGATCGAGGCTCTGCCAATCGGTGTGAATTCGCTCTGGGTAAGACAGGGCATAGAGCAATGGCAACCGCATATCAGGCCAGCCCAACTGCGCTAAAACCGACGTATCTTGCAACTCAATCAGCGAGTGAATAATGCTTTGAGGATGGATAACGATATCGATGTGATCGTAATCAACGCCGAATAGGTAGTGCGCTTCAATCACTTCCAGCCCTTTGTTCATTAGCGTGGCAGAGTCGATCGTGATTTTCTGCCCCATTGACCAGTTGGGATGCTTGAGCGCATCGGCAACTTTGACGGTTGCGAGTTTTTCAACGGGCAAATCTCGGAAAGCGCCGCCTGATGCCGTTAGGATAATGCGCCGTAAGCCACCTTGCGGGACACCTTGTAGGCATTGGAAGATGGCTGAATGCTCAGAGTCAGCGGGAAGGAGCTTGACCCCGTACTCTTTAACCAAAGGCAGGACAACAGGACCTCCAGCGATCAGGGTTTCCTTATTGGCAAGGGCGATATCTTTCCCCGCTTTGATGGCTGCCAAAGTAGGCAACAGTCCAGCACAGCCCACGATCCCGGTAACGACAGCTTCTGAGTCGCCGTAGCGAGCGACTTCGACGATGCCTTCTTCGCCACCGAGGAGGATAGGCTGGGGAGAGAGATCGGCGATCGCTCTTTTCACGATCTCCAACTGTTCTAGATCGCAAATTGCAGCAATTTCTGGGCGAAACTGCCCAATTTGCTCTGCTAGCAAGGCTCCATTGCGCCCCGATGCTAGCCCTACGACCCGGAACTGATCGGGGTTTTGCTGAACAATATCTAAGGTTTGAGTGCCGATGGAGCCAGTAGAGCCGAGCAGAGTAATGGCTTTCACAGTTTTTTCATGATTAGCAACTCTTCAACTATAAAGTGCTAAGGGGACACGGAGATGGGGTGTACTTACTTTATGGGAGACTGGATTTTGATAGTTCTGGATTGGGGGCGATCGCTCGGCGGCTAGAGGGCGATCGGGGCATCCGTTTGCCACCAAAAAGGTCGTGCAGCAAAACGTAGAAGCAAGGGATGATAAACAGCGTGAGCAGGGTTGCCAGGGTTAGACCAGAGAACACAACAATACCCAGCGGTTGCAAGAACTCCGACCCTTCGCCGATGCCTAACGCTAAGGGAAACAGTCCTAAAACGGTGGTGATGGTGGTCATCAGAATGGGGCGTAGGCGTTGGGGAGCGGCTTTCATGATTGCAGCAGCACGATTGAGTCCCTCTTCCTCTCGAATTTGGTTTGCCGTTTCCACCAGAATGATGGCGTTATTGACGACAATCCCGACTAGCAGCACTGCGCCGACAACAACGGTAATACCGATCGCGGTCTGCGTCACGAACAACCCAAAAATACCGCCTGCCAGTGCCAATGGAACAGTCAGAATGATGACCAGCGGATCGATCAGAGAGTTGTACTGCACTGCCATGACAACGAAGACCAAAAAAGCCGCTAAACCGCCAAGTCCAACCAGCGCACCTTGAAGTTCCTTGTTTGTTTGTCCGGCGTAACTCGGCAGCACCGTCACGCCATCCGGCAAATCTAGGCTTGAGACAGTTTGCTGCACTTCCTCCAGCGCAGCGCCCAAGCTGGCTCCCTTGTTGAGATTGCCAGCAATCAGAAAAACAGGACGCTGGTTAATGCGCTGAATCTCGCCAGGAGCTTGCCCGTCTTCAATTTGAGCAACGTCGCTTAAGCGCACCAGAGCACCGTTGTCGACAAACAGCGGGAGTTGCGCCAACTGTGAGGGTTGTTTGATCAACGCTTGATTGAGCTGTACCCGGACATCCACGAGACGCTCATCGCGCTGTAACTGAGTGGGCACAGAGCCTTCGATCGCCGTTTGAATGGTGCTACCGATCGCCTGAGTTGTTAAGCCGAGAGCATTGGCGCGCTCCCAGTCTGGACGAATTTGGACTTCGGGCTGGCGATCGTCTGCATCGGGACGGAACGACGATAACGTCACCTGTTCATCCAACGCCGCTAGCACTTGCCGACCCGCCTGCCGCAGCTCTTCTGCATCTTCACCCTGAAGCACCACATCCACTTCAGCACCTCGTAGGGGTGAGTTGTTCAAGGTCAACCCTCGCACAGAACCTGCCGAAACCCGTACCCGAACTCCCACTAGGTTAAGCTTATTCATTTCTCGCGTTACCCGTTCGGTAAAGTCCACAACATCGCTACCCGCTTTCAGCGTCACAGTGCCCGAACTGCGCGATGGGTTCGACGATACTGAAGTGCCAAACAGAGAACCGCCTGCAGTGGTAAAAACATAATCTGTCTCCGGCTGTTTCAGAAGCACATCGTCAACTGCTGCCATCACGCGCCGATTAGTTTCTAGCGAGGTGCCGGGCGGAAACTGGACATTGACGTTCGCCTGCCCGGTGCTGATGCGCGGCAGAATTTCCTGCGGAATCTGACCTGCCATTAGGACACCGCTACCGCCTAAAACGACGAACGCTGTCACAATGACGATCGCCGGACGACGAATAACTTTAGCCAGCAGATTACCGTACGATCGGGTGGCACCATTTAAGCGTTGGTTAAATACACGTAGGAACCACAGTCGATTGAGACCGCTCGACCACTGAATGGCAAAAAGTCGAGCTGACAACATTGGCACAACAGTCAGAGCCACGATCAGTGAAGCAACGACCGCAAAGCAAATGGTGAAAATGAGTTCGTTGAACAGCAACGAGATAAAGCCGCCTACAAGCACAAAGGGTAATACGGATACCAGGTTAGCGGCGGTCGAAGCTACAAGCGATGATTCGACCTCACGACTACTTTCCTCAACCGCTGCGATCAGGGTACGAGCGTAAGTGTTGTGTCCATTGCCGTTGCCGTTGTGATTCTCATGACCGTTGTGATTCTCATGACCGTTGTTGTTACCCTCAACATTGCGATTCTCTACCGGAGAAGATTGGCGATCGAGTTTGAGTGTTTCCACCCGTTTGCTGACGTTTTCGAGAATTACAACGGAGGTGTCAATGGCTTGCCCAACACTGATTGCTAAGCCGCCTAAACTAAAAATGTTAAGCGAGAAGCCACACAGATTCATAGCAATCGCTGCTGCTAGTGTACAAAGGGGAATCGTCAGCGCAATAATGAACGTCTGCCGGAGTGATCCTAAAAAGATGAAGACGGCGATCGCCGCCAGCGCTGCACCAGATAGACCAGAGAAGATCACATCCGCCAGTGAGTTACGGATAAACTTCGACTCATCCAATGTCGGCGTGATGATCATGTCGGCTGGAATCAATCCCAACTGCCGCAACTCTTCCAGCCTTTGCTTGACCGCGTCTACTACCGACACTGTATTGGCATCCGGTTGCTTCTGAACGCTGAGTTTGACCGCTTGCTGCCGATTGAGACTAACTAGCACCCGCTCTTCTTCCGTGCCATCAATGACATTAGCAAAATCCCGCAGATACACCCGCCGAGGCGGAGAACTTTGGGTACTGAGGGTCGAGTTTTGAGTCGAATTAGTCTGATCACTGAGCGCTGACTGCGAAGCGCTACCCCCGCTTCCCCCTACTGCAAAAGATAAATTTTGAATTTCGTCCGCATCCTGAAAACGTCCCACTGTCCGCGTTAAGGGTTCTGAGCTATCGCCTCGAATGCGTCCACCGGAGACATCTTGATTGCGCTGCTCCAACTCATCCAGCACATTAGTTAGCCCAATGCCTAGCGATTGCAGGCGATTCAGGTCAATGTTGACGCGCACTTCCTCTTGCACACCACCCGAAACATCTGCTGACGCAACGCCCGACACAATACTCAGTTCGCGGGACAGTTCTTCATCGGCAAACACGCGCAAATCAACATCGCGCAACGAAGGCGACGTGAGCGCCATTTCATAAACTGGTAGTTGCGATGGGTCTGCCTTAAATAGGCGAGGTTCTTCGATCGTGTCGGGGAGCTGATTCCGGTTCCGGTTGAACGCTGCTGTCGTATCATTGAGCGCCTGCTCCACATTGCTGCCAGGATTGAAGTACAGATCTAGATTGACCTGTCCTTCTCGCGTTTGCGAATAAATTTGAACGACTCCATCGGTCGTAGAGAGCGCTTCTTCCAGCGGTCGGGTAATTTCATCGATCGCCACTTCGGGAGAGATACCCGGAACATTGAGCCGGACGCCGATACGGGGATAAGTAATAGAAGGCAGCAGATCAACAGGAAGATTGGTCGTGAAAAAGATGCCCATGACAATCACAGCGATCGTCAGCATCAAAGTGCCAATGTGTTGGCGAATGGCGATCGCGCTCAGGCTGAATCCAGTCGGCTTAGAGTCTTGCATGGGAGATAAAGAAAATTAGGGCTGGTCAGAAAGGATGCTAGGGCGGATGAGATCACCTGCCTTCAAAGCTTTGCTGCTGAGAGTGATATAGCGATCGCCCTCTTGCAATCCCGAAAGAACTTCGACTTGTCCATCGTTGCGATCGCCTAACATCACCTCACGAGCGATCACTTTTGGTTGGTCGTTAGCACCCGTGATGACAAATACAGTGCCATTGCTGCGCGGCTGTCTTTCTGCCGGGGGTTTGCCGCCAGAAGAAGATTGTCGGGACTGGTTTTTATCTTGATCGACTTGCAAAGCAGTTTCAGGAATGACAATGCGCGATTGCCCGCTCTGTGCCAACGCCACCCGCGCTAATAAACCACTGCCAATCCGTCCATCAGGATTTGGAATCGTGATCTCAATAGGCACTAAACGCGCCACCGGATCAGCCGCTGGAGAAATGCGCGTTACTCGCCCGCGAATCTTCTGCTTGGGAAAAGCATCTAAGCTAACTTGCACAGGCTGCCCTAGCCGCAGGTCGCCCAGCTCCAATTCTGAAATTTGTACCGCTACTTTTACTTGACTGAAGTCGCCCAATTTCAAGAGTTCAGTTCCCGGCTGTACCAAGTTGCCAGGTTCGGTCAGTCGCTCAACAACAACTCCATCAATAGAAGAAGTGAGAGTTGAGAATGACTGCCGCTGTTGCTCTCCGGCAACAACCGCCCGTTGCGCTGCGACGCGCCCTTGCACCGCTGCCACGGCTTGCTGTTGGGTGCGAACTTGCTCTTGGGCAGAGCGGAGCGCTTGAGCTGCGATCGCCACTCGATTGCGCGCTTCTTCACTCTGCTGCTCTGCAATTGCGCCTTCTTGAAAGAGAGACTGCGATCGCTTCAGGTCAGACTGTGCCTGTTGCAGTTCAACCTTGGCAGTACTGACTTGAGTTTGAATGTCACTGACTTCAGCTTGGGCTTGTGCCACCTCCGCTTGCCGAGCTGCAACCTCCGCCTGTGCTTCTGCAACGTTGGCTTGTAAAACAGTGGCATCAACCTGCGCTAGAACTTGCCCTTGAGTCACAGCATCACCCACTGTGACCGCTAAATCGAGCAATTGCCCTTCAACTTGCGATCGTAGCGATACCAGTCGGAAAGGTTGGGTCGTGCCAGTATATTCTCTGGTTTGTCCCAAATCGCCTGCTTGCGCGGTTGCTACGTTGACCGTAGCGGGTTGATTCGCTGCCGCCTGTCGTCCAGCTTGGGGCGTTGACTCAGCTTCAGCATTAGGAAAGTTACATCCTGCAAGAGCCATCAGAAATCCAGCTAAAACCAGATGACTGAACACTCCGAAAGTTCTTCGACACCATAGAACAGCCGGAAACATGAATTCAATCTCCTGTGAGTGGATTAACAGAACTACACATATCTTAAGGAATTCAGCCAACTTTCCCAACCTTGCCAATGAGTAAGGCCGAAATCTAACTAAAGGGTGAGGCTAAAATCTTAGCTATTAGAATCCTCCAACTCTTCCCACTCTCAAACCTATGCCTGCTAAAAAATCCCCTTACAATTCTTCTCGTTCTGCTGATGCTGTAGCAGTGGCAATGCGATCCGGTAGCCTTGGCAATCCAATTCTGATGCCTGATGCGGAAGACGATGATGACTTAAACGACTTTTTCCATAGTGTACCCGGCACTATGCCCGGTACGCTTAGCATTGAGAGCGATGCCCATCCGCCCACCATTTTTTTGATCGACTACAACGACGAGGCTGCGACGCGCGTCAAGTTAGAGACGCCCGAAGAATGCATTCCATACTTGGATTCTCACTCTGTCTCCTGGGTGGATCTGCAAGGGTTAGGGAATGAGGATGTGCTGCGTCGTTTAGGGGGCGTGTTTGGGCTGCATCCCTTGGTACTAGAAGATGTGGTGAACGTACCGCAACGCCCCAAGGTTGAGGAATATGACGAGCAGCTTTTGCTGATTACTCGCATGATTTTGCCAAAGAAAAGCGGCAAAGGATTTATTAGTGAGCAGGTCAGTTTCATTTTGGGGCGGCATTACTTGCTAACTGTGCAGGAAGAACCTGCTAATGATTCTTTTGGTCTTGTAAGAGATCGAATTCGCAGCAATAAAGGCTGTATTCGGCGGGAAGAATCTGATTACTTGATGTATGCTCTGTTAGATTCGGTAATAGATGGGTTTTTTCCAGTTTTAGAGAACTATGGCGAGGCGATCGAGGATTTAGAAGCGGAGGTGGTTGCTAACCCCACGCGCCAAACCCTTGAGAAAATTCACAAGCTGAAGCGGGAGTTGTTGTTGATGCGGCGGGCAATTTGGCCTCAGCGAGATGCCATTAATTCTCTAATTCGGGATAGCAGTGATTTAATAAGTAGTGATGTACGGGTTTATTTGCGGGATTGCTACGACCATGCAGTGCAGGTGTTAGACATGGTAGAAACCTACCGAGAACTAACTTCCAGCTTGATGGATGTGTATTTATCTTCAGTTAGCAACAGAATGAATGAGGTGATGAAGTTGCTGACGGTGATCTCAACTATTTTTATTCCCTTAACCTTTGTGGCGGGGGTGTATGGCATGAATTTTAATACCGAAAGGTCAGTTTGGAATATGCCAGAGTTGAACTGGTATTTTGGCTATCCCTTGTGTTTGGGGGTAATGGTGGCGATCGCCGCATCCCTAATCTACTACTTCTACCGCAAAGGCTGGTTCGAGAATTTCTCTGACGTTAAGCCAGATATCAAGGCAGATATCAAGGCAGACAGCAAGGGGTGATAGGATTCTACGGAACCTTACTGATATAAACGAGTTCTCATGGATCTAAAGTCTCTGATTCGAGATGTTCCCGACTTTCCCAAGCCGGGCATTGTGTTTAAGGACATTACCACGCTGCTCAATCACGCTGAAGGTTTGCGCTACTGCATTGATTCAATGGCAGAAAAGGTGGCAGATCTGAACGTAGATTACATTGTGGGGATGGAATCACGAGGCTTTATTTTTGGAACGCCGTTGGCATACAAGATGGGCGTGGGCTTTGTGCCAGTGAGAAAGCCTGGAAAGCTACCCTCTTCAATTCATTCGGTGGAGTATGCGCTGGAATATGGGAGCGATCGCTTAGAAATCCACCAGGACGCCTTCCATCCAGGCAGCCGCGTCTTGGTGATTGATGACCTAATCGCCACTGGGGGAACCGCCGCCGCAACCGCCCAACTGATTGAGCAAACGGGCAGTTCACTCGTAGGATTTGGTTTTATCATCGAACTAACCTTCCTGGAAGGGCGTAAGAATTTGCCCGATGTGCCGATCGTGTCTCTCATCGAATATTAGAATTGAATCTTAGAAACCCTGAGCTTTAAATGACCGCCAAATCTTCCCCGCTCCCGTCCATCCTGCAAAAAATCATCGGCTTCTTTCAAAGCGAAACGCTGGTGTATATTGTGCGGCGACTGCTGCAAGCCTCTTTAACCATGTTGTTAGCTTCAGCCCTGAGCTTCTTTATCATTCAACTGGCTCCGGGGGATTATTTGGACACGCTGCGGCAGAATCCTCAGATTTCGGAAGAGACGATTAAGGGATTACAGCAACGGTTTGGGCTAGATAAACCAATCATTGAACAATATTTTCTGTGGCTGAGACAAATCGTGACTCAGGGCGATTTTGGCATTAGCTTTGCCTACCAGCGTCCGGTGTCGGCTCTGCTCTGGGAGCGGGTTCCAGCGACGCTGTTGATTGCGTTTGCATCATTGATTATGACTTGGGCGATCGCCATCCCCTTGGGGGTCATGGGTGCCGTCCAGCAAAATCAATGGAGCGATCGCGTTATCCGTACCATCAGCTACATTGGGCAAGGTTTCCCCACCCTGATTACGGGCTTACTGCTCCTCTTCTTCGCCCAACTCACCTCTCCCCTCTTCCCCGTGGGCGGCATGACCAGCATTGAACACGAAGATCTCACCCCTTTCGGCAAAATTCTAGACATCGCCTGGCACATGGTTCTGCCCACCATCGCCCTCAGCATTACCAGCTTTGCCGGACTGCAACGCATCACCCGAGGCGAGCTGCTTGATGTGCTGCGCCAAGATTATGTCCGAACTGCCCGTGCCAAGGGATTGCCTGAGAACAAGGTGATTTATGTCCACGCGCTTCGGAACGCCATTAACCCGCTGATTACTTTGCTCGGCTTCGAGTTTGCTGGGCTGCTCGGCGGGGCGTTTATTACTGAAACCTATTTCAACTGGCCTGGTTTAGGGCGACTGACGCTGCAAGCCGTTCTGAATCAAGATCTTTACCTGATTATGGCAAGCCTAATGATGGGCGCAGTGTTGCTGATTACTGGGAATTTGCTAGCCGATTTGCTGCTAACGGCGGTCGATCCACGGATTAAATTATCGGATATGCAATAGGTGGCTGATCCTTCATCTCATTCTCGTCCCCTTTCAGATAAGATTGAAGATGCTTAAATTTGCGATCGCCCGCGTTCTTAACTTTAAGCAAATTGATTCAGCAAATTCAATTGCAGCCGCAATCCGGCGCGCTGCATCTAGGTAGGGAAGAAAACCTGGTATGAGCAAAGAGGCGATTTACGACAAGGTCAAAAAAATTGTGGCAGATCAGCTCAGCGTTGACGCTGCTGATGTGAAGCCCGAAGCTAGCTTTGCCAACGATCTCGGCGCAGACTCTTTGGATGTCGTCGAACTCGTGATGGCTTTAGAAGAAGAATTTGACATCGAAATTCCCGACGAAGCAGCAGAAGGCATCGCTACAGTTCAGGCTGCGGTGGACTATATCGACAGTAAAGCTGCTGTATAGAGCAACCTAAAAGTTACTCAGGTTGGGGTGAGTTAGGTTTAATGTCCCAACTCACCCCAACCCAAAAAAAATGTTACACGTTCTGGGTGTCGAAGCCCTCGAAACTGACGTCATGACAAGTTATGAACTGAAGCGAGTTGTAGTTACGGGCTTGGGTGCTATAACCCCCCTGGGTAACACTCTGGCTGAATATTGGGAAGGACTATTGAGCGGTCGTAATGGCATTGGGCCCATTACGCTATTCGATGCATCGAAGCACGGTTGCCGCATTGCCGGGGAAGTCAAAGGATTTGATCCCCACGATTACCTCGATCGCAAAGAAGCAAAGCGAATGGCTCGTTTTGCTCAATTTGCAGTTTGCACTAGCAAGCAGGCAGTGACGGATGCCGGATTAGAAATTAATGACCTGAATGCTGACCAGATTGGGGTCGTGATTGGCACCGGGATCGGCGGCTTAAAGGTCATGGAAGAACAGCAGGAAATCTATTTAACTCGCGGCCCCGATCGCTGTAGCCCCTTCATGGTTCCCATGATGATTGGCAATATGGCGGCGGGTCTCACCGCTATTCAAACTGGGGCAAAGGGGCCTAACTCCTGCCCTGTTACTGCCTGTGCATCGGGATCTAATGCTGTGGGCGATGCCTTCCGCATTATCCAAAGAGGCTATGCGCAAGCCATGATTTGCGGGGGCACCGAGGCATCGGTAACGCCATTGACGGTGGCAGGGTTTGTGGCTTGCCGCGCCATGACTAGCCGCAACGACGATCCAGCTCATGCTAGCCGACCATTTGACCGCGATCGCGATGGCTTTGTTCTCGGTGAAGGCTCCGGCATTCTGATCTTAGAAGAGTTAGACCACGCCCTCAGCCGAGGCGCAAAAATCTACGCCGAAGTTGTGGGTTACGGCATGACCTGCGATGCCTACCACATGACCTCCATCGTTCCGGGTGGAGAGGGCGCAGCCCGTGCGATTCGACTTGCCATGAAAGATGGTGGCTTAGCCCCTGAAGACATCAGCTACATCAACGCCCACGGTACTAGCACGCCCGTCAATGACCCGACGGAAACGGCGGCGATCAAAACGGTCTTGGGTGAACACGCCTACAAGGTCGCCATTAGTTCCACCAAGTCTATGACAGGTCATCTTTTGGGGGGATCGGGCGGGATTGAAGCCGTTGCTGCTGTGATGGCAGTGGCAAACGACAGCATTCCTCCTACCACTAACTTAGAGAATCCTGACCCAGAATGCGATTTAGACTATGTGCCAAACAAAAGTCGATCGCAGCCTGTAGAGGTTGTACTTTCCAATTCCTTTGGGTTTGGTGGGCACAACGTCACGCTGGCATTCCGCAAGTTTAGAGAGTGTCTATAAACAAAGGTTTCGATCCCCCTAAATCCCCCTTATCAAGGGGGACTTCAGAGTTTTAGCTCGATTCCCTCCTTATGAAGGAGGGTTAGGGAGGATCTAAGCCCAAAGCGTAGTCCAGCTATCTTTAAATTTTATTTACAAACACTCTCTTAGACCTTGAGTTTGGTTCTAGATCATTGACCCTTTCCGATATACACTTTAAAGAACAACGAATAGGTATACTTGCCTACCGTTTTTAGGTGACTTGTTTTTAGATGACTCTCTCTTTTTTACCTGCCTCACTTGCCCAAAGCTCCTAACCCGTCGTTGAGTAAAAGACATCATGGCTGTTGCAACCCAATCCCTCGAAGAACTCTGTATTAATTCCATTCGCTTTTTGGCGGTTGACGCTGTTGAAAAAGCGAAGTCTGGGCACCCCGGTCTGCCGATGGGCGCAGCGCCGATGGCGTTTGTCCTGTGGGATCAGTTCATGCGGTTTAATCCTAAGAACCCCAAGTGGTTCAACCGCGATCGCTTTGTCCTGTCGGCAGGACATGGTTCTATGCTGCACTATGCCCTTCTACACCTGACGGGTTACGACAGCGTTTCCATTGAAGATATCAAGCAGTTCCGCCAATGGAAGTCGAGAACCCCCGGACACCCCGAAAACTTTGAGACGGCTGGGGTTGAAGTCACCACAGGTCCTTTAGGTCAAGGTATCGCAAACGGCGTTGGTTTGGCATTGGCAGAAGCTCACTTGGCTGCCAAGTTCAACAAGCCTGACTGTACTTTGGTAGACCATTACACCTACGTCATCTTGGGTGACGGGTGCAACATGGAAGGCGTTTCTGGGGAAGCTTGTTCTATTGCTGGACACTGGGGATTAGGCAAGCTGATCGCACTGTATGACGACAACCACATTTCTATCGACGGTTCTACTGACATTGCGTTTACCGAAGATGTCAGTAAGCGCTTTGAGGCATACGGCTGGCACGTGCTGCACGTAAAAGATGGTAACAACGGCTTGGACGAGATTGCTAAGGCGATCGCTGAAGCCAAGAAAGTTACCGACAAGCCCACGATGATCAAAGTCACCACCACCATCGGCTACGGTGCGCCCAACAAGCAAAACACCGCTGGCATCCACGGCGCCATGCTAGGTACCGATGAAGTCAAACTGACCCGCGAAAATCTTGGCTGGAGCTATGCCCCCTTCGAGCTACCTGCTGATGCTGTGGCACACATGCGCAAAGCCGTTGAGCGCGGCGCCACCTCTGAAGCAGAATGGGAAAAGACCTGGACTCAGTACAAATCCAAGTACGCCACCGAAGCGGCTGAGTTAGATCGCATGATTAGCGGCAAGCTTCCCGATGGCTGGGACAGCGTTCTGCCTACCTACACCGCCGAAGACAAAGGTTTACCCTCGCGCAAATACTCCGAAATCTGCCTCAACAAATTGGCTGCCGTCCTGCCTGAACTGATTGGCGGCTCGGCTGATTTGACCCACTCCAACCTAACGGAAATCAAAGGCTCTGGCGATTTCCAAAAAGGGCACTACGAAAACCGCAACGTCCACTTTGGTGTCCGCGAACACGCTATGGGCGCAATCTGCAACGGCATGGCGCTCCACGGCTCTGGCTTAATTCCCTACGGCGCGACTTTCCTAATCTTTACGGATTACATGCGGGCGGCGATTCGCCTGTCGGCATTGTCTCAAGCCGGGTCGATTTGGGTAATGACTCACGACTCCATTGGTCAAGGTGAAGATGGCCCTACTCACCAACCTATTGAAACCCTCGCTTCCCTCCGAGCTATTCCTAACCTAACCGTGATTCGTCCGGCAGATGGGAATGAATCTTCTGGAGCTTACAAGGTGGCGATCGAAAATTCTAAGCAACACAAGCCCACTCTAATGGCGTTCTCCCGTCAAGCCTTGCCGAGCTTGGCTGGCAGTTCGATGGAAGGCGTTGCCAAGGGCGGCTATGCCGTGATTAATTGTGAAGGCACACCCGATATCATCTTGATTGGCACGGGTTCGGAGGTAGGCTTGTGCGTCACTGCTGCTGAAAAGCTAACGGCTGAAGGCAAGAAAGTCCGCGTCGTCTCAATGCCTTCGACCGATTTGTTCGACGAGCAAGATGCGGCATACAGAGAGTCGATCCTACCCAAAGCGGTCACAAAGCGCTTGGTGGTAGAAGCAGGAACTAGCTTTGGCTGGCACAAGTACCTTGGCACCGAAGGCGATGCAGTTTGTATCGATCGCTTCGGCGCTTCGGCTCCTGGTGGCGTTTGTCTAGAAAAGTTTGGCTTCTCGGTAGATAACGTGTATGACAAGGCGAAGGCGCTGTTGGGCTAATTGAATTAGGTTGATTGAATAAGCTAAGAGAGTAGCAATGAAATAACGTCCCGATCCGCCCCCTAAATCCCCCAATTCTGGGGGACTTCCGAGCCTTTCAAAGTCCCCCAGAATTGGGGGATCTAGGGGGCTAGAAAGCTAACGCATCCCATTGGG
>Ga0335397_10003712_pt1 | contig 20318 bp, 15 predicted proteins | sample MAT04_FD_205740 | JGI IMG/M metagenome (GOLD analysis project Ga0335397, IMG submission 205740) | Freshwater microbial communities from Lake Fryxell liftoff mats and glacier meltwater in Antarctica - MAT-04 (spades assembly) (version 2) ... | reverse complement strand
TTACGTAGGGCGAGTCCCTGGCAGGGGGCTCGGAGGGTTGCGGCCATGCGACAGGTCTTTACGGTCCGCCGGCGGTCCGTGCTCGTGGCGCTCGTCTCCCTGGTGGTCCTCGGGGCCCTCGCGGCCCCGGTCGTCGCTGACGACAAGAAGGCGGACTATCGGGTGGTGGACCCGAGCGTCGTCTACTTGGGCAACCCCCGCCTCTTCAAGAAGCCCGTCGTCGTGAACTGCGATCGCGTCTACCGGGCGATCCCCGAGTACCAAGAGATCCTCGAGAAGAACCTCACCGATCGCGACGTCCGGTACCACTTCCTCATGCGGAAGGCATCCGACAAGTTCGCGACGGCGATCCGCACGATCGCCTCCGAGGGCAGCTACGACCTCGTGGCCGGCGTCGGCGCGGTGGTCCCGTCGAATACGGACACGCCGGCGGTCCCCGAGGCGACCGACGCGGCCATCAAGAAGCTGCCGAGCTGACCGGAACGCTCGTGTCCCTCCGGACCTGGGAGCGATTCGCCTTCGCTCGGTTTCCGGTGGACCCAACTCCCCGAAAACCCGTTCGGCCCGCGCGCCCCCGCGCCGCGCTCGCGCTGGCCGTGGGCGTCCTCACCGCGGCCGGTCTCGCGGTCGGGACCTACGCGGAGGGCGCCGCGGCGTCCCCCTTCGAGGCGACGTGGCAGGCGTCGGACGGGACGTCGTTCGCGTTGTACCGCCCGCGATTCGTACCGGCGGCCGAGTTGCTCGCCGACGCGCAGGCGTTCGGGCTCGCTCCGCTGGGCGTCGGGATGGATCTCGGGTTTGAACGCACCCGTGGACGTCTCCTGGTCTCGGGCGCCGCCGACCGGCTCCGCGTCGCGGCGGAGGCGCTCGGATACCTCGACGTCCCCACGCCGCAGGTGCTGGTCGAGGTCTCGATCGTCGAGACACTCAACCGCTGCCGGCGCGACACGGGCGGTCTCCTCCGGTTCGATCGGACGGCGACGGGGCCCGACACGTTCTTCCGCACGTTCCGCTACGACTTCGAGCCCTCGTCGTGGCTGCGCCACGAACTGGTGGGGGGGCGACCGTTCGAAGGGGCCGATGTCCGCGGCGGGGGTACCGACCTCTCCGGCGGCCTCGCGGGCACGGTGGACGCCGTGCTTCGCGGGCTCGCTCACGACGGTCAGGCCGACGTCCTCGCGCGCCCTTGCCTCGTGTGCTCGCTCGGCGTCCCCGCGAAAATGTCGTCCACCCTTTCCCTGCCCGCGACGCTGTTCTTCCGGCAGGGCACGTCCGTCCAACGTTCGCGGGTTGACGAGCGCGCCGGGATCTCGCTGGAGGTGACCGCCGAAGCCGTCGGGCGCGACGCCGCTCGGCTCAAGGTGCACCCGTGGATCCGACGCGTCGAGGAAGCCTCGTCGCCGACCGGCCCCGAGAGCTACCCGGTGCTCGGCTCGCGCGAGATGACGACGACCGTCACCGTCGCCGACGGACAGACGGTGCTCGTGGCGGCCCTCGAGGGCCGCCGGTCGGTCCGCGACCGGCGCGGCTACCCGGCGCTCGACCTGTTGCCGGCGCTCGACGGCTTGCTCGCCGCGCACACGACGGACCGCGAGACGACCGACGTCCACGTGCTGCTGCGCGCCCGCATCCTCCAGCCGGGGCGCGAGCCCCCCGCGGTCGTTCCGCCCGGCGAAGCCGGGCGCCTCGACGCCCGCCGGCGCGCGCTGGCGCCGTGAGACCGCTCCGCGGGCCGGCCGCCGTGCCGCTGCGGTAGGGGCGATCCGGGGGAGGGGCGATCCGGGGGAGGGGCGATCCGGGGGAGGGACGCGCGAGGGCGCGGCCCGCCGCCTCGCGGCCGCGGAAAAGAAGCGCGGGGCGCGGTCGTCGCCGACCGCGCCCCGCGCGAGGAATCCCAGGGAGCCCAGGGAGACGGGCGTCTAGCGCCGGCCGTAGCCGCCGCCGCCACCCCCGCCGCCACCCCCGCCGCCACGACCGCCGCGGCCCCCGCCGCCGCCGCCGCGACCGCCGCCGCCGCTCCCACCGTAGCCGCCGCCGCCGCCGCCGCTGTCGCGGCGCGGCCCCCGGTCGTCGCCCGGCGGGCGCTCGCCGCCGCCCTCACCGCCCTCGGTGAAGGTGTCGGCCTCGGGCGCCACGGGCGGCGCCGCGGAGAGACCCTTTTCGATGAGCGCGGCCTTGCGCGAGAGCTTCACGCGGCCCTGCTCGTCGATCCGGATCACTTTGACCAGCGTCATGTCGCCCATGTTGAGGACGTCGGTGACGCGGCCCACGTAGCCGTCGGCCAACTCGGAGATGTGGCACATCCCCTCGAGGCCCGGCTGCAGCTCGACGAAGGCGCCGAAGTCCTTCACCGACACCACCTTGCCGTTGTAGATCTTCCCGAGCTCGGCTTCGACCGAGATCATCTCGACCTGCTCGCGGGCGCGCGCCAGCGACTCGCCGTCGGCCGCGTAGATGCGCACCACGCCGGCGTCGTCGACCTCGATCTTGGCGCCCGTCTCCTCCTGGATCCGGCGGATGTTCTTCCCGCCGGGCCCGATGAGCATGCCGATCTTGTCGGGGCGGATGTTGACCGTCTCGACGCGGGGCGCGTACGGGCTGTATTCGTCACGCGGCCGCGGCATCGCGGCCAGCATGACCTTCAGCACGTGGATGCGGCCCTCGCGCGCCTGCGCCAGCGCCTGCTGCATCAGGGGACGGGGGAGGCCCGTCGTCTTGATGTCCATCTGCAGGGCGGTGATGCCGAACTGCGTGCCGGCCACCTTGAAGTCCATGTCGCCCGCGTGGTCCTCGTCGCCGAGGATGTCGGAGAGGATGGCGACCTTGCCGCCCTCCTCGACGAGCCCCATGGCGACGCCCGCGACGGGCTGGCGGATCTTCACGCCCGCGTCCATCAGCGCCAGCGTCCCGCCGCACACCGAGGCCATCGACGACGAGCCGTTGGACATCAGGATGTCGGAGACGATGCGCAGCGTGTACGGGAACGAGACCTCGTCGGGGAGCACCGCAGCGAGCGCGCGCTCGGCCAGGGCCCCGTGTCCGATCTCGCGTCGGCTGGGGCCGCGGATGGGGCGGGTCTCGCCGACGGACATCGGCGGGAAGTTGTAGTGCAGGTAGTACTTCTTGCGCGCCTCGACGGTGTTGAGCCCGTCGACGATCTTCTCGTCGTCGGACGTGCCCAGCGTCGCGGCCACCAGGGCCTGCGTCTCGCCGCGGGTGAACAGCGCCGAGCCGTGCGCGCGGGGGAGGACGCCCACCTCGATCGTGATCGGGCGGATGTCGGTCGCCTTGCGGCCGTCGACGCGCTGGTCGGCCAGCGCGGCCTGGCGGATCAGGGTCCGCTCGACCTCGTGCGTCGCCGCCGAGACGTCGGACGCCGTGAACTTGCCTGCCGCCGGGACCTTGTTGTCGGCGTCGACGAGCGCGGCCTTGACGGCCTTGCCGACGGCCTTCACGGCCGCCTGGCGCTCGAGCTTCGTGCGCTTGTGCAGCGCCGTCTTGAGCTGGTCCTGGAACCCGGCGGCCACCGCGGCGATCGCGGCGGGGTTCACCGGCTTCTCGGCGAACGCGACGGCCTTCCAGCCGGTCTTCGCGCGCAGCTCGGCGATCGCGTCGCAGATGCGACCGATGACGGCGTGCCCGAAGAAGATCGCCTCGAGCATCACGTCCTCGGACAGCTCGTTGGCGCCGGCCTCGACCATCGTCACGGCGGCCTTGGTGCCGGCGACGACGAGGTCGAGCGGGCTGTGTTTCATCGTCTCGACGTCGGGGAAGGCGACGAACTCGTCGCCCTTCATGCCGATGCGGACGGCGCCGAGGGGCCCGAGGAACGGCAGCGCCGACAGCGACAGCGCCGCGCTCGCCCCGATGACCGACAGGATGTCCGGGTCGTTCGCCTGGTCGTACGAGACCGCGAACGTCTGGACCTGCACGTCGTCCTTGAAGCCTTCCGGCCACAGGGGACGGATCGGGCGGTCCGTCATGCGCATGGTGAGGATCTCGCGCTGGCTCGGCGGGCCCTCGCGCTTCATGAAGCCGCCCGGGATCTTGCCGGACGCGTACGTCTTCTCGCGATAGTCGATCGTCAGCGGGAAGAAGTCGGTCCCCTCGCGCGGCGTGCCGGTGCTGGCGCCGGAGAGGACGATCGTGTCGCCAAGCCTGACGGTCGCGGCACCCGCCGCGAGTAGGCACAGACGACCGGTCTCGATGATGAGTGACTTGCCCCCGACGTCGAGGGCGACCTGGTGTACGGCCACGGAACCTCCTACCTGCGGATGCCGAGACGGGTGATCAGCGCCTGGTAGCCGGAGGCGTCCGTACGGGCGAGATAGCGCAGCAGCGCCGAGCGCTTGCCGACCATCTTCAGGAGCCCGCGACGGGTGTGAAAGTCCTTCGGCGCACCCTTGAGGTGCTCCGTGAGGTGCCGGATGCGCTCCGTGAGGACCGCGATCTGCACCTGCGAGGAGCCCGTGTCGTTCTCGTGAACGCGGGCCGCCTGGATCACTTCCGTCTTCTTCTTCGGATCGAGGGGCATGAGCCCACCTCCTGCCACCGGCGAGCGAGCTGTGCGACGAGCACTGCAAGCACCGCGGTCGTTCGGCTGGAAATTGTTGCGTTGAACGGGGGAGGGTACGTCCGGCCGTGGGCGCTGTCGCCCATATCCGGAGAGACCCCCCGGGCAGAGACTCCCGGGCAGAAACCCCGGGATCGTGGGACCGCCGTCGCCGGGCCTCGCGTTGCGTCGCGAGGGCCGCGGACACGGGGTCGGGGGCGTTAGTCGCCGGGCCGATCCGTGTCGTCGTCCGGGGGGGGCGGCCGGTCGTCGTCCGACGCCAGGCCCGGGGGGGGGCGGCGTTCGAGGTCGAGCAGGTAGGCGCGGACGAGCCCCATGGCGACCCGCTGGTCGATGAGCCCCGTCTTGCGGGCTTTCTCGAGCGAGGCGCCCCGCGCCTTCACGTCGTCCTCGGCCGCCCACGACGTCAGGCCCTCGTCGAGATAGACGACCGGGAGGCCGAGGGCCTGCCCGAGCGCGTCGCCGAACGCCTGCGCCTCGACCGACATCTCCGAGGGCCGACCGTCGGCGTGGAGCGGCAGGCCGACGACGACCCGAGACGCCTGCTCCTCGCGCAGCACGGCGGCGACGGCGGCGACGGCGGCCGCCGCATCCGAGCCCTCGGCCCGCACGAACGTGGGCAGCCCGCGCACCGTGATCCCGAGCGCGTCCGACACCGCCAGCCCGACCCGCCGACGCCCGTAGTCGACCGCGGCGACGCGACCGATCACGGGCGCCTCGCGCTCACGAGACCAGGCCGTCGCGACCGCGCCGGACCAGTTCGTCGTAGATCTTCCGCACGTCCTCGCCGCGGCCGCGTCGGGCCACGAGGAGCGCGTCCTTCGTCCGTACGACGACGAGGTCGGACACGCCGAGGAGCGCCACGAACGTGCCGTCCTCGGCGCGCACGAAGCAGTCCGTCGCGTCCACGGCCACGGTGCCCGCGGGCGCGGTGTTGCCGGCGGCGTCGGGCGTCGCGTGCCGCGCCACCGCGTCCCACGACCCGAGGTCGTCCCAATCGAAGGTCGCGGCGAGCACCTCGAGGTCGCGCGCCTTCTCCATCACCGCGTAGTCGACGGAGATCGACGGCACCGCGCGGTAGGCGGCCGCGACCTTCGCCGGCGTCGAGCGCGCCGCCGCACGCACCGCGGCGAACGCCGCGGCACCCTCCGGGAACGCGTGGTCCATCGCGGCGAGGAACGCGTCGGGGCGGAAGGCGAACGTGCCGAGGTTCCACAGGAAGCGGCCGCTCTTCACGTAGCGGTTCGCGGCCGGGCGCGGCGGCTTCTCGACGAAGCGGGTCACCGCGAACACCTCGCCGCCCGCGGCCTTCGCCCGCGCGTCACCCACCTCGAGGTAGCCGTAGCCGGTGGCCGGGAACGTGGGGCGCAGACCCAGCGTGAGGATGCGGCCCGTCGCCGCCGCGCGGTCGAGCATCCCGCGCACCGCGATGCGCCACGCGCCCTCGGGCGCCACGTGGTGGTCGCTCGGGACCACCGCCACCGCGCCGCCGCGCGCGACGCGGCCCACCTCGATCGCGGTCCACGCGAGCGCGGCGGCGGTGTTCTTCGGCTGCGGCTCCAGGAGGAAGCGGCGGCGCGCGCGCGCCGGGAGGAGGCGCGCGAGCGTCGGGCCCAGCGCCTTGCTCGCGACGACCCAGGGGCCGTCGGCGTCGCACAGGGGCGCCGCCCGGTCGTAGGTGGCGCGGACGAGCGGCCGCGGGTCGTCGCCGTCGAGCGGCAGGATCTGCTTGGGACGCGCGGCCCGGCCGACGGGCCAGAACCGCGTGCCCTTCCCGCCCGCGAGGACGGCGACGTGGTGGGGGGCGGCCGGGCTCACGGGCCCATGGTGCCCCGAGAGGACCGCCGGACCAAGGTCAGCGGAACCAGCGCGGGATGCGGCGCGAGGTCGCGGCCGAGAAGGGGACCGGGACCGGCTCCGGCGCTGCGTGCCGCGGGCCGAGGAACGGGAACGGGTCGAGGACCGGCGTCGCGGTCGCGAGCGGGCCCCGGATCCGCACGACGTAGAGCGGGTCTTCGCGCAGCAGGCCGAGCAGGTCGCCGAGCCCGGGCACCTGCAGCGCGCCCGGCAGGAGCAGGCTCTTCAGGAACTGCGGCGCCAGCGTGATGTCCACCGTGCCCGCGAAGTCGTAGACGCCCTCCCCCTCCATCTCGAACAGCGGTCCCGCGAGGACGAGTCGGTCCGCCGTCAACTGCTCCTGCGCGATGCGGAACTCGACCTCCGCGCGGTCGAACCGGGGCTTGGGGGCGGCCGGGAACAGGCTGCCGAAGAGCGCCGGGAGGGTCGCGACGGCGGGGATCTCGCCGAGGTCGCCGTCGCACACCGAGAGGGTGCCGCGGGCGAGGAGGTCGGCGAAGTCGCCCGTCGGGCTCTCGAAGTCGACCTGGGCCGCCGCGGTCCCGCGCACCTCGAGGGTGGGGGCGATGTCGCCGCGGAGGAGGTCGAGGGACACGCCCGTGGCCGTCAGCGCGCCCTCGAACGCGACGGGCGCGCGCGTGTGCACCGCGACGCGGCCCGAGAGCCGGCCGCCGTAGAAACTCGCGTCGAGCGGGGCCGCGGTCAGGATCCCGTCGGCGTACCGGACCGGGACGACGACGTCGGCGAGGGCGAGCCCCGCCACGCGCGCGCGGTCGAGGCGGAGCGTCCCCGTCGCCGCGGCGGCGTCGCCGAGGACGAGTCGGTCGATCTCCACGGCGCCCGAGGTCTCCTCGAGCCGGGTGCCGACGTCGAGGTCGAGGCCGCGCAGGAGCAGCCGTCCGCGCACCACGCGGTCGCCGCGCGCGTCGGCGGCCGACACGACGAGCGGCGCGAACTCGACGAGCCCGCGGGGCGCGCCGCCGGGCGGCGCCTTCGGCCGCGCCGTGAGGCCGAGCGTGCCGCGCACGGTGAGGCCGCCGGCCTCGTCGACGTCCACCTCGAGGCTCGGGGCCTGGAGGAGGCGGTCCCGCGTCGCGTCGGCGAACGTCGGGCGCAGCGCCGCGGGGAGCAGTCCGAGCAGCTCCGGGCTCACCGCGAGGTCGGTGAAACGCGCCGACAGGCGGCCCTCGATGCCGCCGGGCCCGTAGCGGCCCGCGGGGATCGAGAGGCGGAGGCCGGACCCCTCGAGCGAGAGGCCCTCCATCCGCACGTCGTCGCCGTCCACGGAGAACCCGCCGCGCACCGTGAACGGCAGGTCGCCGACGCGGGCCTCGAGTTCGGCGTTGCGGATCGCGACCGCCGCCGTGAGCTCGCAGTCCGGGCTCGAGGGGTCGCGGCGCAGCCGCAACGCGAGGTCGAAGTGGCCCGTCGGCGTGAGCGAGACGCCCGCGGGGAAGAGCGGCCCGCAGGGCGACGCGCGCTCGATGACCTTCAGCAGGCCGCGGGTGAGCGCGAGGCGCTCCGTGCCGACGCGGAGGTCCCACCGTCCGCCCTTGCCGCTCTCGATCGTGCCCGCCAGCGTGAGCGGCGCGCGCCCGACCCGCCCCGTGAGCCCGTCGAGCTCCGCCCGGCCGCCGACCACCCGCAGGGTGCCCGACAGCGAGGTCACGTCGACGCCCGCGTCCGGCGCGTCCTCGCCGAGTCGGATCGCGACGTCGCGCAGCGTGACGTCCCAGCGCTCGGGGGCCGGGTCGTCGCTCGCGGGGAGGTCCGCCACGACGTCGACCATGCCCCTGGGCCGCAGGAACGCCCACGCCTCGCCGAGGGTGCCCTTCCACGGCTCGCTGGCCCGCATCGCCGCCTCGAGTTCGCCCTCGATCCGCGCGCCGGACGCGGCGACCCGCACCCGCCCGCGACGGGTGTGTTCGTCGACCGTCGCGGTCACCGTCACCGTCGTCCCGGCGGCGCGCCCCTTCGCGGCCACGTCGAAGCGCCGGCCGCGGTCGCCCGCCGCGAGCGGCGGGCGCGTGAGCGTGACGCGCGCGTCGAGATCGGCGAGCTCGAGGGGGAAGAGGGCGTAGTGGAAGCGCTCCTGCACGAGTTCGACGTCGAGCTCGACCGCGGCCGAGCGGTCGAGGTGGGGGCGCTTGACGACGTCGAGCACCAGGCGGTCGATCGTCCCGAGGGGGCGGAAGCGGTCGAGGAAGCCGGCGAAGGTGCTCCCCTCGACGGCGGCCTCGAGGTCGGCGTCCACCGCGATCTGCGTGGCCTCGATCGTCAACGCGATCTCCGTGTCGCCGTCGCCCCAGCGGACGTAACCCGTGGGCCCGCCGGTCCGCGAGCGCTCGTCCTGGCCGCGGATCCGGATGCGCGCGCCGCCGTGGCGTCCCTCGATGCGATCGAACGCGACCTGGCCGGGCGTCACCGTCACGCGGCCGAAACAGTGCTCGGCCGCGTAGGGGAACCCGTCCCGCATGGGGTTCCCGGCCGGCGTCGTCTCGCCGACCTTCCGGCGGCCGACGTAGACGAGCGTGGCGTCGATCAAATCGACGACGGCCTCGTAGCGCAACGGGCCCCCGTGGTCCTTGCGGAGCGTGAGCAGGATGTCGGCGCGGCCGGCCGCGGAGAACTCGTCGCGGATCTCGTCGCCCACGGGCCCGAGGGCGGCGAGCAGCGCGGGGTCGTCGAGACGGAGGCCCTCGATCCGGAGGTCCAGATCGACGAGCTCGCCGCCGTCCTCGATGCGCCCCTGGGCGCGCACCTCGGCCCCCGCGAGCGACGTGGACAGCCGTCGGACGTCGATGCGGCCGCCGGAGAGCTCGATCGAGAGGTCGATCTTGCCGAACAGTTCGTTGATCTGCTCCCGCGTCCGCGCGTCGATGGTCTCGGCGCCGGGCACGGCGCCGATGTCGAGGCGCACCGTGCCCTCGAACCGAGGCGACACGCGGACCCGACCGGCCTCGACGTCGGGGTCGCGCGCGAGGCGCACGGCGAGCCGGTGGGGGCCCTCCGCGAGGCGCTGGCCCTCGACGCGGTCGAGCAGGTCGGGGGCGAGGACCGACCGCACCTCTGGCGTCAGCAGGAGGCGGTCCCAGAGCGCAAGGACGTCGAAGAGCCCGCGCTCGAGGTTCGCCGTGCCCTGGAACGTGATCTCCTCGTCCTGGGCCATCCCGAGGCCCTGCGGGAGGAACCCGCCCTCGACGCGGACGGTCCCGTCCGGCGCGGGCGTCGCCCGCGCGTGGAACGCGCCGAGCGTCAGGACGTAGCCCGAGCGGAACTTCGCGCTGCGTTCGTGGGCGCGGAGCCGGAACGTGCCGTCGGTCACGACGAGCGACGGCGGCGGGGCCGGTCGCGCGCCGCGGCCCTGCGGCAGGTCGAAGGGGAAGTCGAGTTCGAGCCCGCCGTCGGCCGTCTCGTGCGTGGAGAGGATCGGCCGCACCAGGACGACCGACTTCAGCCGCAGGACGCCGGCGGTCAGCGCCAAGGGGTCGTGGCGGAGCTCGATGGCCTCGGCCTCGAGGGTCGGCGCGGGGTCCTTGGGGCCTTGGACCCGGAGGCGCTCGAGCCGGACCCCGTCGAGCGGGTCCACGACGACCCGGCCGTGAGTCACGTTCGGCCCGAACAGGCCGCGGAGCGCCGCCTCGGCGAACGCCTCGAGGCGGGCGGGCTCGGGCCGCAGGACCGTGCGCTGGAAGAAGTACAGCCCGCCGACGAGGGCGGCGAGGAGGACGGGGCGGAGCCAGCGCGAGAGCACGGGTAGATGCTACGGGGGGCGCGGGCCGCGGTTCGCGCCGGGCCGGCCCCGGGGCCCAGCCGCGCCGCGCGGCTTACGCCCGCCGAGCGGCGTCCTCGGAGGCCCCGGGCTCCGGGGCCGGCACGGCGGGCCCTTGGCGGTAGGTGCGCGCGACGCGGCGGCCGATGCCGCAGAGGATCTCGTACGGGATCGTGCCGCACCAGTGCGCGAGGTCGGCGACGCCGATCCGCTCGTCGCCGTCGCGGCCGACCAGCGTGACCTCGTCGTCGACCTCGACGCCGGGGATCCCCGTGACGTCCACCATGATGTAGTCCATGGACACGCGGCCGACGACGGGCGCGCGATGGCCGCGGACGAGCACGTGGGCCTTGCTCGACAGGCCGAAGCGGTAGCCGTCGTTGTAGCCGACCGGCAGCGTCGCGATGCGGGCGCGCGCCGCCGTCGTGTGCGTGCCGCCGTAGCCGATCTTCGCGCCCTTGCGGTGGTCGCGCAGGTACACGACCTGGGTCTTCCACGTGAGCGCGGGCTCGTACCCGTCGGCGTCGCCGTGCGGCGAGATCCCATAGACCGCGAGGCCCGGGCGCACGAGGTTGAACTCGCCGGGGATCGCGGCGCCGAGGCCGCCGCTCGCGAGCGCGTGTTTCCAGCGGGGCGAGATGCCCTCCATGCCGAGCACGTCGAGGACGCGACGGAACCGCGCGAGCTGCCGCTCCGTGTCCTTCCGGCCCTCGGGGGTCGCGTGGGCCAGGTGGGTCGCGATCCCCTCGAGCTCGAGGGACGGCGTCCGCTGGATCTCCCGGGCCAGCGCCGGGGCGCGCTCCGGCGCGCAGCCGAGGCGACCCATGCCGGTGTCGACCTTCAGGTGGACCTTCACCCGCGCGCCCATCTTCTCGGCGGCGCGCGCCAGCGCGCGCGCGCGTTGCGCGGTGTGGATCGTGACGGAGATCTCGCCGCGGATCACCTGCTCCATCTCGCCGCGGACGATCGCGCCGAGGATGAGGAGGGGGGCGGTGATGCCCGCGCGGCGGAGCTCGAGGGCCTCCTGCGAGTCGCCCACGCCGAGCGACGTGACCCCTTGTCCGAGGAGGTGCCACGAGACCGGGACCGCGCCGTGGCCGTACGCGTCGGCCTTGACGACGAGCATGACGTCTGCGCCACCGGCCCGCTCCCGGACCCGGGCGAGGTTGCGCTCGAGCGCCGACAGGTCGATCTCGGCCCAGGTCCTCGCTTGCAGCACGGGCGAACGGTCCTCACGGGGGCGTCCCTTCCGAGGGTCGGGTGCCGACGCGTCAGGCTTGAGCGCCGATCCCGCCGGGACCTCGTCGGCGCCCGGGCCCGGCGCGGGGAGCCGCGGGAGGTCCGACGGCGGCAGGGGACCCGCCGGGCTCACGGGGCGCGCTCGCCGCGGAGGCGGGCCTCCGCCGTCGATGGCTGCAGGTAGTGGGGCGCGAGGGCGTCCGCGTCGTCCACGGTGCCGGCGGCGAAGCGGCGCCACGCGCAGCGGAGGACGGCTTCCGGGCTCGGCGGGTCGGTGCGCACGCCGGCCACGAGGCTCGACAGCGCGAGCGTCACGGCGAGGCGCTCCGCGTCCTCGCCGACGAGGACCGCCTTCGCGATCCCGCGTTCCTCGAGCATCGCGCGGACCACCGCGGCGGGGCCGCGCGCGGGGCGCGCGATGCGCTGGGGGAGGGGCGTGTCGCCGGGCGGCGTCCCATCGAACGTCGCGGCGGGAGCGTGCCACAGCGCGAAATAGGCCTCGCCGTTGCGCGCGTCGCGGAGCGTCAGGAGCGGCAGGCGCGCCGGCCCCGCGGTGAGCGCCAGGGCCTCGAGGCTGCCGACGGCGACGACGGGTGTTCCGTGCGCGACCGCGAGGCCTTTCGCGGTCGCGACGCCGACCCGCGTCCCGGTGAACGACCCGGGCCCGACGTCGACCGCGACCCCGGCGAGCGCCGTCGGCGGGACCCCGTGCGCCGCCAGCAGCGCGGCGATCGCGGGGGTGACGCCCCGGCCCCGGTCGGCGCCGCTCGCCAGGGGGGCGGCGACGATCCGGCCGTCCGCCAGCGACAGGCCGACCGAGGGGAACGGACCGCTGGTGGCGAGCGCGAGCAGGATCATCGAACATGAGCCTACGGTTCCCCACCCCCAGGTCCCAGCGATCGCCCCCCTTCCCCCCCCACCCCAAGTATGCTTGCATAAGGCATCTACCGAGGCGTCGCCCACGCCGGGGCTCAGAACTCGTGAAGAAATCGCCTTCGCTCGGTTTCCGGCGGGCCAAGCCCCCCCGGAAACCCGCTCGGCGCGCGGCCCCTGCGGGTCCGCGCTTCGCGGCTGTGACGGAATCTTCGATTCCTTCCCAGGCTCTCAGAACACGTGAAGAACTCGCCTTCGCTCGGTTTCCGGCGGGCCAAGCCCCCCGGAAACCCGCTCGGCGCGCGGCCCCTGCGGGTCCGCGCTTCGCGGCTGGGAAGGAATCTTCGATTCCTTCCCAGGCTCTCAGGCGGTGGCTCGCGTTTCGGTCGGGGCGGGCCGATGCTGTCTCCCGGGTCCGGCGCGTCGCCGCGGCTCGTCCTCCTCGAGGCGCCGTGTCCGACTCCTCGCCCTCCGCGCTCGGTCCGTTCTTCGGCACCGACGGCATCCGCGACCACGCGGGCCGCGGCCGCCTGACGCCGGACAACCTCCGGCGGATCGGCCGGGCGATCGCCGGATTCGCCAAGGCGCGGTTGCGTGCGCGGCCGCGGGTGTTCGTCGGGCGGGACCCGCGCTCGAGCGGGCCCGAGATCCTCGCGGCGCTGGCCGAGGGGATGGCCGCGGAGGGCGTCGCGGTCGAGGACGGGGGCGTGCTGCCGACGCCGGCGGTGGCGTGGTTCACCGTCGCCGGCGGGGCCGACCTCGGGATCGTGATCACCGCGAGCCACAACCCGCCCGAGGACAACGGGATCAAGCTACTGTTGCCCGGCGGCCTCAAGACGTCCCCCGACGACGAGGCCGACCTCGAGGCCCGGATCGCCGCGGCGCCGCCGACGGGCGCGCCGGCGCAGGTGCGGCCGCGGCCCGACGCCGTGGACCGCTACGTGACCGCGGCGGTCGTGCGGGTGTCGGCGGGGGGCCCGCTGACGGGCCTGCGGCTCGTGGTCGACTGCGCGAACGGGGCGACGATGCGGACCGCGCCGCGCATCCTCGCCGCGCTCGGCGCCGACGTGTGCACGTCCGTTGGCTCGGACGCCGCCGGGGCGATCAACGACGGCTGCGGCACGCAGCACCCGGAGGCCTGGCGCACGGCGGTGCGCGCCGTCGGCGCCCACGGCGGGCTCGCGTTCGACGGCGACGGCGACCGTGTGCTCCTGTGCGACGAGACGGGCGAGGTCCTCGACGGGGACCCCGTCCTCCACCTGCTCGCGACCGACCTCGACGCGCGCGGCGCGCTCCCGGGCCGCCGGGTCGTCGCCACCGTGATGTCGAACTACGGGCTCGAGGAGGCGCTCGGCGCGCGCGGCCTCGCGCTCGACCGTGTGCCGGTGGGCGACCGCTACGTGGCGGCGCGGATGCGCGAGACGGGGGCGGCGCTCGGGGGCGAACAGTCCGGGCACGTGCTCCTCGCGTGGGACGGGGCGCTGCTCGGCGACGGCGTCGTGGCGGGCGTGGCGGCGCTGCAGGCCGCGCGCCGTCGCCAGCGGACGCTGTCGCAGTGTCGCGCGGAGGTGCCGCGCTATCCGCAGGTGCTGCGCAACGTGAGGATGCCGGTCCGGGTGCCGCTGGCGTCGTCGGCGGCCTTCCAGGCGGCGTTGCGGTCGGAGGAGCAGGGCCTCGCCGGCACGGGTCGCGTGCTCGTGCGGTACAGCGGCACCGAGCCGTTGCTCCGCATCATGGTCGAGGGGAAGGACGCGACCGCCGTCAACGCCGCCACCGACCGCCTCGAGCGCGCCGCCCGCGAACTCCTCGTCCCGGTCGCCTGACGCCGCGCGCCGGCCGCCGCCGATCGTTGCGGTCCTCGCACCGTCGCTCGCCGGTGCCCCGTCAACCCCAGCGCCCCCAACTCCTGCGTCCCGTCAGCCCCCGCGCTTCTTCAGGGAGACGAAGACGGTCGTCAGGTTGGCGAGGCGGACGGCGGGGGCCGGGGAGGCGCGGAACCAGAGGAACACCTCGGCCACCTCGTTCTCCTTCGGCGGCTCGCCCGGCTTCGGGGGCGCGGGCACCGCGATCGCGTAGGCCCAGTCGCGCGTCGTCTTCTTCAGTTGCTCGAGCACCTTCGGGTCGCCCCGCAACTCGGCCTTGAGCTGGCGCGCCGCGGGGTCGAACGACGTGGAGGCGCGGATCGTCAGCTCCCACTCGCGCATCAGGTCCGCGCTCTCCCAGAGTTCGCGCACGAAGTTCGTGACGGTCTCGGTCCGGCGCGGCTTCAGGGGGATCTTGCCCTTCACCTTCTCGGGCCGGATCTCGAGGAGGTCGGTCCCGCGCAGCCGGCCGCCCTTGCGCCACGCCTCGAAGCGCGCCTCGAACTGGTACGGCGTGTACGGGTCGGGGTCGGTCGCGAGCCAGGCCCGGAGGTCCACGGGGTCCGGGCGGATCGTCGTCACCGGGCGCTCGCCCGTCAGCAACGACACCGGGCCCACGACGGTGACCTCGGCGTCCTCCATCTGAGCCGCTTCGAACTCGATGTTCGGGTAGTCGGGGACGGCCGGGACGTCGGGGGGGAGCAGCTTCAGCTTCACCTCGACGACGCGGTGCCAGGTCGCCTCGAGCTCCTTCTTGAGATCGCGCACCACCGTGGTGGCGCCGGGCACCGGGAACTGGAGCTGGGCGCCCTTGCTCACCGGACCGACGCGGCCGCTCGTGGCGCCGGCGGGCACCGAGAAGAGGAACCGCGCGGGCTCCGTCGTCGCGTCGAGGTCGACCTGCAGCCGCTCCACCTCGGCGCGGGACCCCTTGAGGCCCACCTCGACCGCGCCCCGGTCGGGGCCGTCCTCGATCCGGATGGTCCGCTCGGGGGCGACGAACTGCACGCGGACGATGGACGCGTCCTCGACGAGGATGCGCCCGCGGACCGCGCCCCACAGCAGGACCGCGATCAGGACCGCCAGCAACTTCAGGGGCGCGTTGCTGACCATCCGCGCGAAGAACCCCTGCCGGGGCGCGACGCGCTCCCCCTGGTGGTCGTTCGCGCGCGAGAGCGGGCGGATCGCCTCGTAGGGCGAGGGCGGCGCGCCCCCGCCGCCGGGCGGGCCCGACGGGGGGCCAGAGGGCGGGGGCGCGGCGTCGTTCACGGGGCCCCCTGGACGAGGCCCGTCCGCTCTGCCATGACGACGGAGAGGAAGGCGGACAGCCACTGCGGGTCGGCGTAGGGCGTGAGTTCGCCGCGCTCGGCGACGTGGATGCTGCCGGTCTCCTCCGAGACCACCACCACGACCGCGTCGGACTGCTCCGAGAGCCCGAGCGCCGCGCGGTGGCGGGTGCCGAAGCGGAACGGGAGGTCGGTGCGCTCGGTGAGCGGCAGGCGGCACGCGGCGGCGGCGAGGCGGTCCTTGCGCACGATGGCGGCGCCGTCGTGGAGCAGCGTCTCCGTCGAGAAGATCGTGTCGAGCAACTCGGCGCGGATCATGGCGTCGAGGCGGACGCCGGTGTCGAGGTAGCCGGTCAGGTCCACGTTGCGCTCGATGGCGATCAGCGCGCCGATGCGGCGCTTGGCGAACGTCGTGACCGCGGCGACCACCTCGTCGACCGCGCGGATCTCGATCGCCTTCTCCGCGCCCTTGCGTCGGCGGCCGAACAGCCCCGAGAAGAGGTGGGACTCGCCGAGGCGGGCGGCGCCGTGGCGGAGTTCCGGCTGGAACAGGATGACGAGCCCGATGAAGAAGATCGGGATCGCGCGCGAGAAGAGGTAGTCGATGACGCCGAGATCGAGTTCGCGCGCGGCCGCCGAGAAGCCGAGGAGCACGAGCCACCCGAGGAGGGCCGGGCCGCGGAAGAAGCCGCCGGCCACGGTCTTCCGGAGGAACCGCAGCGTCAAGTAGATGACGACCGCGATGAGCAGGATCTCGGTCCAGCCGAAGACCGTCCGCGGGAGGTACTGGTCGGCTTGGGACATGGACGCGCGCGGATCGTACCCGCGACGGCGCGACCCTGCCACGCCGTCGCGTGGTCGGACGCGGCCGGAACCGTGCAGGGTCCCCGGAAGTGCCCGCGGGCGTCCGCCGCCGACGCCGGCTAGCCCGTCGGGCGGATGCGCGCGAGGACCTTCAGCAGGTCCACCGTGGCCGCGACGTCGTGGACGCGGACCGCGTGCGCCCCGGCCTCGACGGCCCGGGCGGCGCACGCGAGCGACGCCGCGAGCCGGCCCTCGACCGGACGGCCCGTGATCGCCCCGAGGAACCCCTTCCGCGACGCGCCGACGACGACCGGCAGTCCGGTGGCCACCAGTCGCGAGAGGTCGCGCAGCAGCGTCTCGTTGTGGGCGAACGTCTTGCCGAACCCGAGGCCCGGGTCGATCCAGACGCGGTCCGCCCGGACGCCGGCCGCGACGGCGGCGCGCGCCCGCGCCACGAGGTACGCCGTGACCTCCGCCGTCACGTCGTCGTAGCGCGGGGTCGCCTGCATGGTGCGGGGCTCGCCCCGCATGTGCATGAGCAGGACGCCCGCGCCGTGGCGCGCGACCGTGGCGAGGAGGGCCGGATCGGCCGTGCCGGCCGTGACGTCGTTGACCCAGGTCGCGCCCGCGGCGAGCGCGGCGTCGGCGACCGACGCCTTGCGGGTGTCCACCGAGACGGGGAGCGCCACGCCGGCCCGGCGCAGGCCCGCGATCACCGGCACGACGCGCGCCGCCTCGACGTCGGCCGCGACCGGGGCGGCGCCCGGGCGGGTGCTCTCGCCCCCGACGTCGAGCACGTCCGCGCCCTCGCGGACGAGCGCGAGGGCGTGGGCGACCGCGGCGTCGGGGGTGTCGTGCCGCCCGCCGTCGGAGAACGAGTCGGGGGTGACGTTGACGATCCCGACGACGAGGGTGCGCACGTCCGGCCCGGGGGTCAGTACGCGAACCCGCCCTGCGGTTCGCCGGGCGCGGGGCGCGCGGCGGGGCCCGCGTCGGCGGACGGCTTCGCCGCGGAGGCGGGGGTCCGGCGCGACCGGTCCTCCTTGTCCTTCGCGGCCGCGCGGTAGGCGGCGAGGTCGCCGCCCTCGAGCGCGAGCCGGACCTCGTCGGCATTCAGCGTCTCGTGCTCGAGGAGCGCCTGCGCGACGCGGTGGAGCCCGTCGAGGTGCGCCGCCAGCGTCGCGCGGGTGTCGGCGTAGGCGGCGTCGAGGAGCGCCTTGACCTCCTCGTCGATCAGGACGGCGGTCGCGTCCGAGTGGTTCACCGTCCGGGTGACCTCGCGGCCGAGGAAGAGGTGCTCCTCGCCCTCCGCCAGCGAGATCGGCCCGAGCCGCTCGCTCATGCCCCACTTCGTGACCATCAGCCGGGCGAGTTCCGTCGCCTGCTCGATGTCGTTGGAGGCGCCCGTCGAGATGTCGCCGAGGACGAGCTCTTCCGCCGCCCGACCGCCGAACGCCGTCCGGAGCCGCGCCAGCAGCTTCTTGCGGCCCATGCTGTACTCGTCGCGCTCGGGGAGCCACATCGTCATGCCGCCCGCGAGGCCGCGGGGGATGATGGTCACCTTGTGCAGGGGGTCGGTGCCCTCCTGCAACTCCACCATCAACGCATGACCGGCCTCGTGGTACGCCGTCAGCCGGCGGTCCTCCGGCGAGATCACGCGACTCTTGCGCTCGCGGCCATAGCGGATCTTGTCGCGCGCCTCCTCGAAGTGGCGCAACTCGACCGCGTCACGGGCGTCGAGCACCGCCAGGAGGGCCGCCTCGTTGACGACGGCCTCGAGGTCGGCACCCGAGAACCCGGGCGTGGCCCGCGCCACGATGGAGAGGTCGGTGCCGGGCGCGAGGCGCACCTTGCGGGCGTGGACCCGTAGGATCGCTTCCCGGCCCGTCACGTCGGGCAGGTCGATCATGACCTGGCGGTCGAAGCGGCCGGGCCGCAGGAGCGCCGGGTCGAGGACGTCGGGCCGGTTCGTCGCCGCGAGGACGATGATCCCCTGCTGGGTGTCGAAGCCGTCCATCTCCACCAGGATCTGGTTGAGCGTCTGCTCGCGCTCGTCGTGGCCGCCCCCGAGGCCCGTGCCGCGACGGCGCCCGACGGCGTCGATCTCGTCGAGGAAGATGATGCAGGGCGCGCTCTCGCGGGCCTGCTTGAAGAGGTCGCGGACCCGGCTCGCGCCGACGCCGACGAACATCTCGACGAAGTCCGAACCGGAGATGGAGAAGAACGGCACGCCGGCCTCGCCCGCGATGGCCTTGGCGAGGAGCGTCTTGCCCACGCCCGGTGAGCCCACGAGGAGCACGCCCCGCGGGATGCGGGCGCCGAGCTTCGTGAACTTGCCCGGGTTCTTCAGGAACTCGACGATCTCGCGGACGTCGGCCTTTGCCTCTTCGACGCCGGCGACGTCGTCGAACGTCGTCGAGATCTTCTCCTTGACGTACACCCGGGCGCGGGAGCGGCCGAAGTTGAGGACCCCGCCGGGGCCGCCGGCCGACCGCGCGTTCCGGACGAGGAGGAACCACAGGAGCAGGGCGATCAGGAGGACGGGGAGCAGGTTCCCGAGGACGGAGCCGATGACCGAGCCGCCGCGCTCCGAGCGGACGTTCTTCGGGCCCAACTGCTTCGCCCACGCCTCGCGCCGCTCCGCGGTGAGGATCGACCCGCGCTCCCCCGTGCCGATGCTGGAGACCTTGAAGCCCCGGTAGGCCTTGTACTCCGGGACGTAGGTGCCGGAAACCGACGTGTCGTCGACGATCGTCACGCTCTCGACGAGCCGCGCCCCGCGCGACCCCGGCGTGGCGGGATCCCCCGGCGGGTTCATGATCTGTTCGTCGAGCTCGTAGAACTGCAGCTCGACGACGTCGGTGCCCTTGACCTGGAACAGGACAAGGCCGAAGACGACGAGCCCCAGGATCAGGAGCATCATCGGGAGGTTGCGACGGGCCCGGGGCGTTCGGCTGCCGTCGGGGTCGTTGGGGCGGGGCTCGGGCATGGGGGCCAGTTTACCCCCCGGCGGTGGGCGGCACCTGCCGTCCCCGACCCGGTGCGGCGGTTCCGTCCGGCAGGATGGCGCTCGCAGGGTGGCGCTCGCAGGGTGGCGCTCGCAGGGTGGCGCGCCGGCGGACGGGCCTCGCGTCCCGCGGGGGGGGGGGCGCGACCGGGGTCGTCCGGTCCCGGCGGTCCGCCGGTTGCGACCGCGGCGTCTCCGGCTACTTCCCCAGCGGGAACGGCAACTCGCGGGGGGCGGTGTCGGTGCGCGGCGCGAGCTTCCGGCGGTCGGGCGGGACGGCCTCGTCGAACCCGACGGGCCGCTCGAGGCCCTGGACGATCTGCATCGCGAGCGACCGCAGGATCGTGTCGGTCGCCGAGCCGTCTTCGGTCTCCCCGTAGCGGTTCGGGGCGAACTCCTGGCGGGCCGCGACCGTGTACGAACGGAGCACCCGCCCCGTGCGGCGCTCGACGAGTTGGCACTCGACCTCGAGGCGCCAGCGTCGCGCGATGGGGGTGCGCGCGTCGTCGTCGTCCTCGGCGAGCACGTCGGACTGCGCGGACCGGATCGTGCCGGACAGGACGGCGTCGGCCGTGGCGGGCGAGAGGAGGCGCCAGGGCGTGCGGGTGCGGACCTCTTCGGCCACCGACTTCGTGAGCCGGAACTCGAGGTCTCGGCGGTAGGACTGGTTGTCGAACTGGGTGACGGCGACCGACGCGACGCCCGGTTGCTCGACGAGCCGTCGGGTCGAATAGCCGCACGCGCCGGCCGCCAGTGCGGCCCCGACGACGATGACCCGGGCGAGCGACGCGACGGCGCACCCGGCGCGGGACGCGAGGCCCGGCCGCCGGCCGTCCGTTCCCGGGGGCCGGCGGCGGCGCGACGTCACGGCTGGGGGGCGTTCGCGTCGCGGCTCATGCGGCGGGGGGGCGGCAGGAGCCCGGGCGTCGGGGTCGGCGGCACGCCCGACGGCGGGGCCGTCACCGACGGCGGGAGCGACACGATCAGCGGCGCGACGCGGCGGGGCGGCGGGGGCGGGGGCGGGGGCGGCATCGGCGGCACCACC
>Ga0335397_10003711_pt1 | contig 20322 bp, 11 predicted proteins | sample MAT04_FD_205740 | JGI IMG/M metagenome (GOLD analysis project Ga0335397, IMG submission 205740) | Freshwater microbial communities from Lake Fryxell liftoff mats and glacier meltwater in Antarctica - MAT-04 (spades assembly) (version 2) ... | reverse complement strand
TCTGCCTCCCAACAAACCTTCATCAGTGGAACAATTAACCTACTGGCTTTCCCTGCTTTGGCGATCGTCGTTGAAGCGATCTTAAATCCCTAGCGATCGCAGTTGCAGATACTTTAACCCTCTAACGACCCAGTTGAGCCGACGCAGACAATTTTCGTTCCCAACTGATCACTCTTGTTCGTTCGGATCCAACGCCGTGTTAGCCTGATCGGCAACTTCATCAGCCGATATTTGAGCCTGAATTTGTAGCTTTTCACAATATTTAGCAGCCATCTCTTCCGCTCTCTCATACACAATATGAGGGTTACTTACCATATCACCAGGCTCTGGTTCCAGTTGCTTTGTTGATAAAGAAATCCGTCCTCGTTCAGCATCTAAATCAATAATCATGACTTTTATTTCGTCATTTGCACTAAGTACACCTTCAAGAGTATCAATATGATTATGAGAAACCTCAGAAATGTGCAATAGTCCACTAACCCCACCAATATCAACAAACGCACCGTAGGGCTTGATTCCGCGAATGATTCCGGTGACCACATCGCCTATTTCCAGACGATTCATCTTACGCTCAACCAGAGCACGACGATGGCTCAACACGAGCCGGTTCCGCTCTTCATCCACTTCCAAAAACTTCAGCGGCAACTCTTCGCCCACCAATTCCTCCTTGGGTTTACGAGTGCTGATGTGAGATCCTGGAATAAAGCCACGTAATCCTTCGATCCGAACCAATGCTCCACCTCGATTTACTGCAAACACCACCGATCGTACTGTTGCATCTTCAGCGTGCAGTTGACGAACCCGCTCCCAGGCACGCATGTATTCAATCCGACGAATTGAGAGGGTAAGTTGTCCATCATCATTTTCGTCTGCAAGGATGAAGAATTCGCGGATTTCGTTAGGTTGCAAAATCTCATCTGGGTTCTCAACACGGTTAATCGACATTTCCTGAATCGGAATATAAGCAGCAGTCTTAGCACCAATATCAATTAGTGCGCCTCTTGGTTCAAGACTAAAGACACTTCCAGCAACGACATCACCAGGAGAAAAGTGATAGTCATACTTGTCTAATAAAGCAGCGAAGTCTTCATGGGTAAAGCCAACATCTATCATCTGCTGATCCAATTGCAACAGAACGCGTCTGTGTCCTGAACCAATCTCTATCTCTGCTGTGACTTCATCAATGGCTGCGACTTCATCAATGTCAGACCAATATTGATTTCTAGTAATAGGAACAAAATTTCTCTCAAGCGAAGAACCCTTTAATTCTCGTCGTCTAACTCTTTGAACAGGAATTCCCAATACTTGCCCTAATTCACCAGAAGCAAATAGGGATTCAAGCCGCCGAAAACCCTCTCCAGATCCTTCCAAGACTAGCTTTATACTTCCTGATTCAATCTTCAAAAGGGTCAAGGAGGTATCCCCTGTAATTTCTCGAAGATGGGTAACAATAGCTTCTAATCTTTGTTTGCTAACCTCATCAACGCTTCCAGTTAATACAAACTCATACACAGTTTTCGGAGAAGCTTCAAGTTTTAATGAGCGTGTCATAGAGCTTTTTGCAGAATTCAGTTCTTGTGAAACAGGCATATCATGAGTTGCTGGGAAATTACTTTTACACTTCAAAACTGGAGTTAAGTGTTCTGGGATGCCTGCCATTTGAATAGCATTACAACCAAATTCATATGCAGTTTCAACAAGACATCCAGCACCTAAGGCATCATAAAAACCCACTGCAAACTCAATTGCAGCCCGATCTCCAATCTCTTTGCTCATTCCAATTACAAAATCGATATGCTGTGCTATGGCATTTGCTTGGATCTCTGAGTAGCAAGCATTCAGGACAACGCATTCTACGTACTCAGCAAGTAATTTAAATAACCCAGCTAGTGCGTCAGGCTGCACCAACTGCACTTGACCTATTTCGTTTTCAAATGCTAGCCCACCATCTTCTGCACCATGTCCAGAGAAATGAACAATTTGAGGTTTGGAGTATAGGATAGTTCGTCGAACGTCTCTAGGACGAACGGCCCACTCAGAATCGATAATGAATCGATCCCGCTCCCTAGCTTGCCGTAGACCTTCTTTGATGTCACGAGCTTCTTCATCTAAGCGGAGCTTATCAGTACCCTTTGGATTTGCAGCTAGAATCAGAATTTTTCTGACTGAGCCATCGTTATTAATCATCGTTGGAAGGCTAGAAATTGCTTCAATTTTAACTTATAGCTTCTTTGAAATGAATAATGGTGATTTGACGATCATCGTGCTTAATTGATTGCTTTCTGCTATGTCCTCACCGATAACTCAGAGCAGGCTAACATTGCCCATCACCCGCCGCTAGCAACCTTTGCTTCATAGTCGATCAACTTTCGGCGATCGGTGTGCACGGGCGTTGTTGGACTGCAACGTCTGCATATCCTTGGCAATAGCAGCTACTCACACGGGCAATGATCGTCTAACATGGCTCTGAATCGTGCTTTGGAGGCGAATGAGGACTAAGACGGCAGTCTTCACCTGAGGCCGATCGCTCGCAAACTGTTACCTTAAATTGAACCGTGTCAAAGCAGCCCTCACAGTCCATGCAGTCTTTACAGCAACTCCTTGATTTCGATCGCCTGCATGTTTGGCACCCCTATGCGGCCATGCCCAGTCTTCTACCCGTGTTTCCAGTAGAGTCAGCGCAGGGCGTACATATTCAGTTGATGGATGGGCGATCGCTGATTGATGGCATCTCTTCTTGGTGGACTTGTATTCATGGTTATAACCATCCCCGCTTAAACCAAGCTGCCCACGCGCAAATCGATCGGATGTCACACGTCATGTTTGGTGGTCTAACCCACCAGCCAGCAGTGGCTTTGGCACAAAAATTGATTGCCATCACGCCAGAGGCACTCCAGCAGGTCTTTTTTTGTGACTCTGGCTCAGTAGCGGTAGAGGTAGCCATGAAAATGGCGGTGCAGTATTGGTACAATTGCGGGTTGCCGCAGAAGCAGCGTTTTCTCACCATTCGTCATGGCTACCATGGGGACACCTTTGCCGCAATGTCGGTCTGCGATCCGGTGAATGGGATGCACCATCTTTTTCGCAATCTGTTGCCTCAGCAATATTTCGCCGAGGCACCGCAGCTTTCGTTCGATCGCGATTGGCAGGAACGAGATATTGACAGCTTTGCAGCATTGCTAGCCGCTCACCACGATCAAATCGCAGCAGCCATTTTGGAGCCGATAGTGCAAAATGCCGGGGGGATGCGCTTTTATCATCCAGACTATGTGCGACAAGCCAAGGCGTTATGTGAAAAATACAATGTCCTGCTGATTTTAGATGAGATTGCTACGGGGTTTGGCCGCACGGGCAAAATGTTTGCTTGTGAACATGCAGCGGTATGTCCAGATATTCTGTGTGTGGGCAAGGCGCTGACTGGAGGGTTTATGTCCCTGGCAGCCACTCTGACGACGCGGGAGATTAGTGAGAGTTTTGCAGCGGGTGAGGCAGGGGTCTTTATGCATGGCCCAACGTTTATGGCAAATCCCTTGGCCTGTGCGGTGTCTTTAGAAAATTTGGCCTTACTGGAAAGTTATGACTGGCAAGCCACGATCCGAGCGATTGCATCCCAGCTCAAAGCCGAGTTAGAACCTTGTCGGAGTTTGGCGGCAGTGAAGGACGTGCGGGTATTAGGGGCGATCGGGGTGGTGGAGTTGCACGAGCCGGTGAATATGCCAGTGATACAGCCGCGCTTTGTAGAAGAAGGGGTCTGGTTACGTCCGTTTGGGCGACTGATCTATACAATGCCGCCTTACATTATTCAACCCTCAGAACTAAAAGCAATTACTAGTGCTATTTATAAAATCGTTGCTCAGATTTAGCTTGACAGGTGCATTGAATTTAAGGCGCATGGTCGAGGTCGAGCTTGACTTTCAAGATCTCAGTTACGGTAGTTGCCACAGCCTAACAAGTCGTTGGAGCGGCGAATCAAGTCTCCCTGTCTACGTTTCAAGGCTACTTTTCGCCGCTCAACTCAATCGTTAGACAGGATGAGTTGAAGCTACATAAGCTCTTAATGTCGCTTCTATAGAAACGACATCAAGGATTGCAGTATGGACATTGTGCCGGATCTGCTGCTTCGATGCCATCGGGGAACAGTTTTTCTTGGCGAAACCCGCAGTGTTGGCAGTAATGAATGGCGACACGGGTGAGATCTGTTGGGAAATGGCACAGGGCGCAGGGCAGACCGGGCTGATATTCAACTGGCTCAAAGCCGGGATAGGCACAATTGGGACAAGTGCTTTGAATCGCAGTAACGAGGTTGTTTGTGGCTTTTGCAATCACGTTCATGCGGGTTGGGTTATAGAGCGCCCGCATGTCAGTTTCTAGGTGAATGGTGGGCGATCGCCGCAGCGCTTCGGTCACAACCGTGAGTAGTTGCGCTTCACTGATAATACCTTTCACAATTTCATTCGGGTTTTTAGTCGATGGGGAAGGCATGACGACCAACCCATGCTCTGGAAAGCCAATAGTTTGAGCAAAAATCTGTGCTTCTTCCACACTCCGAACGGTTTTATGGCTGTAGTTGGTTTCTATAGAAATCTCTTGACCGAAAATCTCTAGGTTGTGAACGCGATCGACTAAGATAATTAACTCATAATTGCAGGCAATGATCGGAAAGCTAGGATGTGGTCCAAAGCTGCCTTCACTGGCGATCGCCAGACTTTCGCCCGTAAGCTCCAGTGCGCTTTCAGCCTTTAAGCGTGCGGTTGATCTTTGATCACCCGGTCGGTCGCGATCGCGAGTAAAGGTGCCAAACCGATCCGTATTAAAGTTTTCGGGAAGCTGAAGCTTGATGCCTAACGCCTGTTCCAAAATGGGTGCAATAGCTTTTTCTTTACGGTGCATCGTGGCTAGTACGCCAACCCGATTTGCAAAGAAGGTATGGGTCATCCGCGCTCTCCTAAACAATCGTTCATTTTACGCAAACTTGATTTGAACTGTGGTCTTCTCGACCAATCAAGCACCCTAATGCTTCGCTTGAGCGGCTGTAGATAATCTTTGTATCATAACCAATCAACTTTTGGCGATCGATGGGGATGGGCGTTATTGGACTGCAACCTCTGCACATCCTTGAAGATAGCGGCTTGAAACTCGTAAAGGAGGAACTGTCTCAGGTTTGGGCGGGCTTGCTCTAGAAAGGTTGGCGACCTCTGCTGAACTGAGTTTTCTCATGGTCGGACAAAATTTGGCTTGTAATTTCCTATGATGGAGGCAGTATTTTCTGGTTTAGCATGACCCCATCGCCCGACCGCACGTTACTGATCCGCAACGCCAGGGTTCTACTCCCCGATGGACAGTTTCAATCCGCTGACGTATGGGTTGAGGGAGGCTTGATTGGGCAGATTGGCTCAAACCTTGACCGATCGGCTGATACTGTTATTGAGGCTAACCATCTAACCTTGCTACCAGGCGTAATCGATCCTCAAGTACATTTCCGTGAACCGGGCTTAGAGCATAAAGAAGATCTCACCACCGCCTCCCGCGCCTGTGCCCGTGGTGGCGTGACGTCCTTTTTAGAAATGCCCAATACAAAACCGCTGACCATTAATCAGGCAGCCCTCAACGATAAGCTGACACGAGCCGCCCAAAAGTCTTATGTGAACTTCGGCTTTTTTATTGGAGCTACGGCAGCCAACTTGCCTGACCTGCAAACAGCAACTCCAACTCCCGGCATCAAGATTTTTATGGGGTCGATGCATGGCGATCTGCTGGTTGATCAAGAAGGCGCGTTAGATCGCATTTTTGCCACAGGCACCCGTCTGATCGCAGTTCATGCCGAAGACCAGGCGCGGATTGCCCAACGGCGGCAAGAATTTGCAGGCATTACCGATCCGGCTATTCATTCCGTGATTCAAGATCATCAGGCGGCGCTCAACGCAACGCAACTGGCGCTCAAACTGTCTAAAAAATATCGGCGACGGCTCCATATTCTGCACCTTTCCACAGCGGAAGAAGCCGAACTGCTGCGTCAGGATAAACCAGCGTGGGTGACAGCGGAAGTAACGCCTCAGCATCTGCTGCTCAATACAAGCTTCTATGAAAAACTGGGGTCACTGATTCAGATGAACCCGCCGATTCGGAGTGTCCACGACAATGAGGTGCTGTGGCAGGCACTTCGGGATGGGGTGATTGATTTTATTGCGACCGATCATGCCCCCCATACGCTGGCAGAAAAAGGTCGAGCGACTCCCACAAATCAAGCGGATGAGGAAGCATCTGCGACGACCGTTTTTCTAGAGCCTGCCAAGGTGCCATCGGGAATGCCTGGAGTAGAAACCTCTTTGCCGCTGATGCTAACTCAGGCAATGCAGGGAAGATGTAGCGTGGCTCAAGTGGCTCACTGGATGTCTACGGCAGTGGCAAAAGCCTATGGGATTGTCGGGAAGGGGGCGATCGCCCCTGGTTATGACGCAGACTTAGTGCTGGTGGATTTGGACACCTACCATCCTGTCCTGCGCGCAGAACTTCAGACGAAGTGTGGCTGGAGTCCATTTGAGGGATGGAATTTGACTGGCTGGCCTGTGGTCACGATCGTGGGGGGGCAAGTGGTATACGAACGCGGCAAATTTAATGAGCAGGTTCGCGGTCGAGCGTTGACTTTTAACCCCTAGTCCAACGGTAAGAACTCAAACACCTGAGTGTTGATTGAGCTTGCGATCGCAAGAGATTTGATTCTCCTGCGATCGCGAATTCCAAACTTGATCCAAAATCATGCAGGCGCGATGACTTCAGTTTGATCAAGGCGACACGTTGAGATCGGTAACGGCACCCAGGCTGCTGGAGGATACCAGGGTGGCATATTTCGCCAGAACGCCAGAGGTATAGCGAGGGTTTGGTTTTTGCCATTGGGCGCGGCGACGATCTAGTTCTTCGTCAGGCACGTTGAGTTGCAACAAGCGGGCTGTGGCATCAATGGTGATGGAGTCGCCTTCGTAGACCAGGGCGATCGTGCCGCCCACATAGGCTTCCGGTGCCACATGCCCCACCACCATGCCGTAGGTGCCGCCAGAAAACCGTCCATCGGTGATCAACCCAACGGCATCGCCCAAACCAGCCCCAATGATGGCAGAGGTTGGAGCCAGCATTTCCCGCATTCCAGGGCCGCCTTTGGGGCCTTCGTAGCGAATGACGATCACGTCTCCAGCAACGATTTTGCCTGCCAGAATTGCATCCAGACAGGCTTCTTCAGAGTCAAACACCCGTGCGGGTCCAGTGATCTGTGCTTTTTTGATGCCTGTGATTTTAGCGACGGCTCCTTCGGTTGCCAGATTGCCTCTCAAGATTGCCAGGTGTCCCGTGGCGTACATGGGGTTATTCCAGGGACGAATGACATCCTGGTCAGCGCGAGGCTCATCGGGAACCTGCCGCAAGCGATCGGCAATGGTATCTCCAGCAATGGTGAGGCAATCGCCATGCATTAAGCCGTGGTTCAACAGCATTTTCATCACTTGAGGAATACCGCCCGCTTTGTGCAAATCCGTTGCCACATAACGACCGGAGGGTTTGAGATCGCACAGCACGGGCACACGGGCACGGATGGTTTCAAAATCATCCAGCTTCAGGTCAACGCCTGCGGAATGGGCGATCGCCAAAAAGTGCAGCACCGCATTGGTCGAACCACCGACTGCCATGATCACCGCGATCGCGTTTTCAATCGACTGGCGGGTGATGATATCGCGGGGACAAATATGATTGCGAATTGCTTCCACCAGCACTTTTCCTGCCAGTGCCGTATTCTCAGCTTTCTCCGGATCTTCCGCCGCCATCGTCGAGGAATACATTAGGCTCATGCCCATTGCCTCAAACGCCGAGGACATGGTGTTGGCAGTATACATACCACCACAGGAACCCGCTCCTGGACAGGCATTGCGCTCCACTGACAGCAGACGCACTTCATCAATGCGACCCGCACTATATTGACCCACCGCTTCAAAGGAACTCACCACAGTCAGGTCTTCTCCCTCCAGATGCCCTGGTTTGATGGTGCCACCGTAAACGAAGATCGCTGGAATATTCATCCGCGCCATCGCAATCATGGCTCCTGGCATATTTTTGTCGCAGCCACCGATCGCCAGTACGCCATCCATACTCTGAGCGTTGCAGGCGGTTTCAATGGAGTCGGCAATCACATCGCGTGACACCAGGGAATACTTCATGCCCTCGGTGCCCATCGAAATGCCATCACTCACGGTGATGGTGCCAAAGATCTGGGGCATGCCGCCCCCTAGCCGAATGCCTGCCTCTGCTTCGATTGCCAGGGCGGCGATGCCCATATTGCAGGGCGTGATCGTGCTGTGGGCGCTGGCGACACCCACGATGGGTTTCTGAAAGTCTCCATCGCCAAAACCGACCGCTCGCAGCATGGCGCGATTGGGCGATCGCTGCACTCCTTCGGTAACGACTTTACTTCTCCAGTTCTCAGACATCTTGATTTTCCTAAATGCATGGGTCGGGCAGCAGGTCAGATATTCAGCTTCCTGTCAATTATTATGACCAACAACTGCTCTGAACAATTCTCGCAGAACACTCCCACTTCATCTACCCAACGGTGAAGTTGTGCGGCGGCAAATAGCCTCGAATCACAGATGACCGCTGTAGCATCCGCACCAGCGTATTATTGGGCTGCTAGCGCGATCCTGCAACAGGATCTGAATCGTGCCTGTAACTGTTTGATTTGAAATATACTTTACCAGTCCATAAGCTTTAGTTGAAGGGGGTGCGAAGGCAAAGCCCAGCCAGGAGATTTACCCCTTCACTCCGTTCTTAAACCTTAAGTCTTTGCCTTGCAACAGGGTAGTTAATGGGGCTTGCGGAGTACAGTACTACGAGGCATACAGTTCCAGGGTCAACTGAGTATTTCTATGATCCCTGGTTGACTGACAAAGCTTGCAGCGATCGCTTGCCCCGCCCTGCGCTAAAAGTGTGGGCTAACAGAAGGAAGTCCTCTGTAGGCTTTTAAGCACGGGCGGTTGAGCAACGGAGCAAGCAGCCTTTGCGGACTTTTGTCAGTGAATCAGCTATGATCCTCTCTGGGTAGACGTTTTTTGAGCTTTTGTCTCGTACCTGTAATCATTCATGACCAATCAAGCTGTTGATTTAACCAATTGCGATCGCGAACCGATTCACATTCCAGGACTAATTCAGCCCCACGGCGCGCTCTTGGTGTTGCAAGAACCCGATTTGACGATCATTCAGGTCAGCAGCAACACACTTGAGTCAATCGGTCATCCTCCTCAAGACCTATTAGGCAAACCGTTATCAGCCTTACTCGCTCCCAAGCAGATTGCTACTATCCGGCAATGCTTAAGCGAAGACTTTGAGCATGTGAATCCGTTAGATATTGCCATCAAACGTGCAGCCAAACTGTTGCGGTTTGATGGCATTGTGCATCGCCAGAAGGCTCTAATTGTTTTGGAATTAGAACCCAAACAGAAAAGCCAGAAGGCGGATTTTTTTGAGTTTTACCAGCGGGTTAAAGGCACAATTACGAAGATTCAAAAGGCTCCCACCTTGCTAGAGATGTCTGATTCGGTGGTCAAAGAAGTGCGAAAAGTCACCGGGTTCGATCGCGTCATGGTCTACCAGTTTGACGCAGAAGGAGCCGGACGAGTGATTGCAGAAGATCGGGCAGACGCGCTGACTCCTTATCTGGGCTTACACTACCCTCCGAGTGACGTTCCCAAGCAAGCAATGCAGCTTTACACTCTAAATTGGCTGCGGTTGATTCCCGATTCTACCTATGAGCCTGTGGCGTTAGTGCCCGCACACAATCCAGTGGACGATCGCCCCACAGATTTAAGTTTATCGGTGCTGCGGAGTGTGTCTCCTTTGCACCTGGAATATCTCAGCAACATGGGAGTTGGGGCTTCCATGTCAATTTCTCTGATTCAAGATCAAAAATTGTGGGGACTGATTGCCTGTCATCATTCGACCCCTCGCTATGTGCCCTATAGTGTGCGAACGATGTGTGAGTTTGTGGGGCAGGTGATGTCCGTCGAACTGACCAACAAGGAAGCTCATGAAGACTTAGACTACAAAATGACGTTAAAGTCGCTGCAAGGCAAGTTTGTCGAATCGCTGTCTCAGTCAGAGCGCTTTTTAGATGGCTTGATCCAACTAGACTCAAATTTGCTTGATCTCGTCAGCGCATCAGGAGCGGCAATTTGTGCAGCAGACCATATCACTTGCATCGGTCAAACGCCACCAGAAACCGAATTGCCAGCCCTGCGAGATTGGGTCAAAACTCAGATTCAGCACAACCAGTTTGAGACGCGATCGCTGTCTCAGCTTTACCCAGCCGCAGCATCTTTTAAGGCAGTTGCCAGTGGCGTGCTGGCGTTAGAAATCTCTCAGTTTCATCAAAATTACATTCTCTGGTTTCGCCCTGAGGTGGTTCAAACCGTGAATTGGGGCGGCAACCCCAATAAACCTGTAGAAGTCACAGACAGCGGGGAAAGACGGCTATCGCCGCGCAAATCCTTTGAAAAGTGGCAAGAAACCTTGCAGGGCTGCTCTTTGCCCTGGAAGCCTTGTGAGATTGAAATTGTCACCGAACTGCGCAGCCTGATTGTGGTCGTGATTCTCAAGCAGGCAGACGATTTAGCCAAAATTAACCTAGAGCTAGAGCGCAGCAATAGTGAACTCGATTCGTTTGCCTACATTGCGTCTCATGATCTCAAAGAGCCACTGCGAGGGATTCACAATTACTCCAATTTCTTGATGGAGGATTATGCCGATGTGTTGGATGCCGACGGCGTTGCCAAACTGAATACCGTTGTGCGGCTGACTCAGCGCATGGAAGATCTGATTAATTCGCTGCTGCACTATTCTCGACTCGGACGCGCCGAACTCTCTTGCCAACCCACCAATCTGGCTGAAGTGGCACGACAGGCGATCGACACCTTGAAAATCAGCCAGCCCCAAAGCTCGATCGAGTTTCGGTTGCCTTGCCCCTTGCCGACGATTCACTGCGATCGCACCCAAATTAGCGAGTTATTTACTAACCTGCTGACCAATGCCATCAAATACAACGACAAAGCTGAGAAATGGGTGGAAATCGGCTTCACTGAGTCAGACAGGATGGAATCAGGCAAGGGCGATCCTGAAGACCCGTTACTTTACACCTTTTATGTCCGCGATAACGGCATTGGCATTCCGCCTCAGCATTTGGAGCGGGTGTTTCAAATTTTCAAGCGGCTGCATACGCAAAACCAGTATGGCGGCGGGACGGGGGCAGGGCTGACGATCGTCCAAAAGATTGTTGAGCGACATGGCGGAAAAGTTTGGGTAGAATCAACGATCGGCGAAGGCAGCACGTTTTACTTCACGCTGGCAGCAAGAGGGCAAGCATGAGCGAATTATCGATAACCACGATCGAGCAACCGCCGCTCTTATTAGTCATTGAAGACAGCAATGAAGATTTTGAAGCCTTCCAACGCTACGTCGGTCGATCGCCGTTGACGATCCCAATTTACCGCTGCCTCGATGGCGACGAAGCGCTGGCATTTCTCTATCGCACCGGTCGCTACGCTGATCCCCAAAGCGCCCCGCGTCCAGGGCTGATTTTGCTCGATCTCAACTTACCCGGAACGGACGGACGAGAAGTGTTGCGAAAAATTAAACAAGATGAGACTCTGAAGTTAATTCCGGTCGTTGTTTTTACGACTTCCAACAACCCTAAGGATATTGAAGCCTGCTATCGACAGGGTGTTAACAGCTATATTGTCAAACCGATGGATTTTAATCGCTTAAAGCGTAGTATTCAAATTTTAATCGACTACTGGTTTGATACTACGATTCTTCCTACTGATGTAGTAGAGCCACGTTAATGAACACTCAACTTCGTCGCACCGTCTTGATTGTGGAGGATAGCCCAGAAGACCGCGAGCTGTATCGACGCTATTTGCTGCGCGATCGCGACTGCGACTACACGATCGTAGAGGCAAGCCTGGGCGAAGAAGGATTAAATCTCTGGCACCAGCACCAGCCCGATGCAGTGTTGCTCGATTATCGACTGCCTGACCTGGACGGGCTAAAATTTCTTGCTGCCCTACAAACTCAGGAGTCGCAAACGCCTTTGCCGATCGTGATGATGACGGGGCAAGGCAACGAGGCGATCGCCGTCCAAGCGATTAAAGCGGGCGCACAAGATTATCTGGTTAAAGGACAAATTACGCCGGAGGGTCTGAAGCTGGCGTTGGATGCAACGATTAAGACGGTGCAGTTGCAAACTCAACTCCAAGAGTGCATCGATCGAGAGCGCGTCGTCACCCAGATTGCTCAGAAAGTGTCTCGATCGCTCGACTTAAACGAGATTTTGCACACCACCGTTACAGAAGTGCGGCAATTTCTTCAGACCGATCGCGTGGTGGTGTTCCAGGTAGCGCCAGACGGTGATGGAAGGGTGGTCGCAGAATCTGTGGGCGCAGACTGGCGATCGATTCTGGCAGACCAGATCCATGATCCCTGTTTTGTCGAGAGCTATGTCACTCTCCAGCGTCAAGGAAGAGTGACCGTCAAAGCCGATATTTATGATGGCAGCATCGATCCCTGCCACGTCCAACTCTTGGCTGGGTTCCAAGTCAGAGCAAATCTCGTGGTGCCCATTTTGCACGACGATCAGTTTTGGGGTGTGCTGATTGCTCATCACTGCGCTGCCCCTCGTCAGTGGCAATCGTTGGAGATTGATTTACTTCAGCAGTTGTCCACTCAAGTTAGCGTTGCCATCCGTCAGGCAGAGCTTTATCAGCAAGCCCAAGACGAACTCGCGGAGCGGAGACGCACAGAGGACGCGCTGCGAGACCAAAGCGAAAAACTTCAGCTAGCGATGGAAGCCGCTCATATGGCGACCTGGAACTGGGATCTTTTGACGAACCGCATTACCTGGTCGCCCAACATGGAAGCCCTGTTTGGGTTGGCTCCGGGAGAATTTGATGGTTCCTACGATCAGTTTGTGGCTCGGCTGCATCCAGACGATCGCGATCGCGTGCTAAAAGCGATCAATGCGGCGGTCACCACGGGAGCAGACTATGACATTGAATTTCAAGTTCTCTATCCCAACGGCACCGTCCGCTGGGCACTCAGCCAGGGAAAAGTGTTCTACGATGCGATCGGACAACCCGTTCGGATGGCAGGGATTGATCTGGATATTAGCGATCGCAAACGCTCAGAAGTCGAAATTCGTCAGAGTGAATCCCAACTCCGTCGCGTCCTTGATAACTTGTTTAGCTTTGTGGGCATGATGACCCCAGACGGCATACTCATTGAAGCCAACCGCACCGCGTTAGAAGCCGCTTTGCTGTCTGCAACGGATGTTTTGGGAAAACCCTTTCCCGATGCCTATTGGTGGGCTTACGATCCAGAGATTCAAGCGCAACTCTGGGCGGCGATTCGACAAGCGGCAGCCGGGGAAACGGTTCGCTACGACGTGCAGATCCGCTTAGCGGAAGACCAGTTTATTGTCATTGATTTTTGCTTAGAGCCTCTATTTTACGATTCAGGAGACGTTGAGTTTCTGATTCCTTCCGGCATCGACATTACCGATCGCATCCGGGCAAAAGAAGCCTTACAACAAAGCGAAGAGTTTAAGAACCGCGTTTTAGAGAGCAGCAGCGACTGCTTCAAAGTCCTTGATCTGGATGCACAACTTTTGCATATGAATGTGGTGGGCATGTGTCTGCTAGAGATTGACGACCTGACTCCTTACCTGAACTCAGAGTGGCTCTGTTCCTGGCAAGGTGAGCATCGGCAAGCGGCAGAAGCGGCATTCACAGCAGCGAAAGCCGGCGAAGTGGGCAAATTTCAGGGCTTTTGTCCGACCGTCAAAGGCAACCCCAAATGGTGGGATGTGGTGGTCACGCCAATGCGGGATGGTGCAGGGCAAGTCGTCCAGATTTTATCGACTGCGCGGGATGTCACAGAGCGGAAACGCACCGAAGAAGAGTTGCGGCAAAAGAATGCCATTTTGGATGTGATCAATAAATCTGCACCGACCCCAATTTTTGTCAAAGATCGGCAAGGACGGATTATTTATGCCAATCCAGCGACCCTTGCCGTTCTGGGCAAAACGGCTGCTGAGGTGATTGGTCGTTACGATAGCGATCTCTATCCATCGCCTGAAGATGCTGCCAAAGTGATGGGAAATGATCAGCGGATTATGGCATCGGGGCAAATGGAAGTAGTGGAAGAATCTCCCGATGGCATTCACATCTTTTTGGGGATGAAAGCACCCTACTATAACGAAGCTGGAGAGGTAATCGGGCTAGTTGGCATCTCGAATGATATTACCGATCGCGTCCAACTTGAACGCGATCGTGAGCGCATCCTACAGCAGAAACAAGCTGCCCTGACAGAATCAGAACGAGTCAACCGCATCAAAGACGAGTTTCTCGCTGTGCTCTCTCACGAACTGCGATCGCCGCTCAACCCGATCTTAGGCTGGACAAAACTGCTGCAAACTCGCAAACTTGATGAAGCCAAAACGATCGCAGCGTTAGCCACGATCGAGCGCAATGCCAAAGCGCAATGTCAATTGATTGATGACCTGCTCGATATGGCTCGCGTGCTGCGCGGCAAGCTGACTCTGAATGTGTGTCCTGTCAATCTGTTAAAGGTGATTGAAGCCGCGATCGACACCGTGCAGACTGCCGCGATCGTCAAGTCCATTCAGCTTCATTCGACGCTCTCTGCTGTCGGGCAAGTAGCCGGAGATGACGTTCGGCTTCAGCAAATTGTTTGGAACTTGCTCACCAACGCCGTCAAGTTCACGCCCAGCGGCGGACGCATCGACATTCGGCTAGAGCAAAGCGACAACCAGGCACAGATCACCATCACAGACACGGGCAAAGGCATCAGTCCAGACTTTCTGCCCCACATCTTTGAGTCATTCCGCCAGGAAGATGCTTCTGTGACTCGCAATCACGGGGGGCTAGGGTTGGGCATGGCGATCGTCTATCAACTGGTCGAAGCCCACGGCGGCACCGTCACCGCTGACAGCCCTGGAGAAGGGAAAGGCGCTACGTTTACCGTCAGGCTACCCCTGCTCAACGCCAACTCAAAGGAAAATCAATCCAACTCATCGCGAGAGCAAAACTTGGATCTAACCAGCATCCGCGTGCTGGTAATCGACGACGAGCCAGACAGCCGCGAACTCCTTTCGGTGATGCTGGCTCAGGCTGGAGCCGAAGTGATGTCCGTCGCCTCTGCCGCCGAATTTCTCACCGCCCTGGAGTCATTTCAGCCCAATGTGGTGGTGAGTGATATTGGGATGCCAGCGGTCGATGGCTATACATTGCTCAGACAGGTGCGGTCTCTGTCGCCACAGCAGGGAGGGCTGGTTCCGGCGATCGCCCTGACTGCCTACGCTGGCGAAATCGATCGGCAACAAGCGATCGCGGCAGGCTTTCAGAAACACATTGCCAAGCCGATCGAACCCGATCAATTGGCGGTGGCGATCGTTAGTTTACTGAGCGGGCGATCGCTCTCTTGACTGACAAAAGATTCTCAGACAGCCTCACTCTCAAGACTGACAAACCAGATCTCAACGACTGCCTCCACCAATACTTTGAAGCAGCCCAACGATTGAGATGAGCCGCCGCAGATAACCTCAAACACTCAGCAGAAAAGCTTTTGGCGGTCGGCTCCATCGATTTGTTAGGCTGTCTTTTTCGACTATGCTAAACAACGATGAACTTCACGGTCTTTTGCAGAGCCTATCTAATACGAATTCTTTGAGCAATCTGAGTCCTTAGCTTAAGCTGATTATACAAATCGACTTCAGGATTTGAGTGATTAATAGATACAATTAACGCATATCTTTGCATATCAATTTCCCCTTGCTTTGCCCATTTCCGAGAACAAGTAACAACAAGGTATAAAGGCTTCTGATTATATCCTACAGCTCTAGAAGATATTGAGATTTGCCCTCTCTGAAGAGAACTTTTTTTTCTTAAATTCGCCCCAGGAAAAAGATCGACACAAACTCCTGAACCATGAGTCTTCTTTAACTCATCCTTAGAGAGTTCTGTAAATTCTTCCGTCAAGGTTCCCTCCTTCGCCTTAACAAAAACTTTGATAATATTCTCTCTGTCAAGGTTCTTGAAAAGATCAAACTCCATCACAACTCCTAGGTAGGAATCTCCCCTTGTTGGGCGAGTCGGCGGATCAAATGCAAGTGTTATGGATAATGTTCGGTCACCTTTGGTCTTTAGATATTCGTCTGGAAGAGGCGGAATTTCATATATCTGAAAGCTCCCGACAGGAATTTGTCTATCATCTTCTAGAAGCACTACATAGTTCTCAGCAGAGTACTTTGCACGAAACAAATCAGGCTGACCGTATCCATAAATTTGCAATTGCTTGTTCAGTTGTTTTGTGTCTTTCTTTTTACTCTGCTGTAGGACACTAGGGATTTCACGAGGTAAAATAGCTGAATTTACAATTAGCGCTCTGATTAGGTTTGACGTTGCGTTTGGAAATTGAGTGAAGAGTTGAGCCGCTATATTAGCTACACGGGGAGCCGCAAAGCTAGTTCCACAATAGGCACGAAACATTGAGCCACTATAATCTTTGGCAAGTGTCAGAATCGAAGCACCCGGTTCATTGTTGATTACACGACTTCCATCAACAACTAAATCACCACCGAAATCTACAACATCAGGCTTAATCATGCCATCGACACCAAAGCCACTCCTTGTAAATGGAGAAGGATATCCTTGAACCTTTGCAATTACGTTTCTTTGAGCATCTTCAGCATATTGAAGGCTGCCAGATCCAAGCGACAGTGAACCAACTGTGAGAGCAATTGCTGAAGTAGCTGGTTCAATAATTCGTGCTTCTTCAGTGATCAGATAGTTTGGATAATCGGTTCGCAAGTGTTCTCCTGAACCTGGTTCGTAAGGCAAGTTACCTGCGGAAATAACGAATACCAAGTTCTTGTGCTGAAATTCATAGGCAATTTCATCAATTTTTGCAGCAAGACGAAACTGCTTTTGCCCATCTCTAAAGGCTAATCGAGAATCTCCTAGAGAAATATTGATAACTTTGCAGTTTCCATAATTTTGTGTGAAATATTTAATTGCATCATCCAACTGATTCTCTAGCAGTGAATCTGGGTCGTACTCATTGTTATGATCAGTAACACGAGCGGAGAACAGCCAAGCTGTTGGTTGAAATAATCGATTTTTGACGCTTTGACTGACATCTCCATAGATCGCAATTCCCGACACCCCCGTACCGTGACCACCTGTTTTTTCATCTCCATCGTCGGAACCGCCTGTAATAAATTCTCTAGCTGAATCTGGGAAAACCTCCGCTTCTCCCAGAGCAGGAGCAATCAGCGGATGTCCTTGCCGTACCCCAGAATCCACAACTAGAATTCCACAGTTTTGCTCAGGAGGGGAATTAACTTCTGGAAAGTCAGACAGTGAAATGTTGTACTCCTGCGGAGTCTCAAAGTTGGGTTTGGGTCTACGGTCAATCTCTTTGACGAATTCTTCTTCTAGTAAAATATTAAGAACTTCAGGCACAACCTTAATTCTGGCAATACAGAGATATTCTCCTACGTAGCGATCGCTAATCCTCATGGCAGAATCATCTGACCAACTTCTCAAAACATGATCCAAGTCATCCAGGTACTTATTCATTTCAGCCCTGTCGCCCGTATGCCATAGCTCTAGGTCAAGTGCCGCAAGTTCACTTGCCTGGACGGGTTCAAGTTCAAGTAAGCGTCCAATTCGATCCGACGGTTCTAGCGGCACTAAAGCTTCAATTGCATCCAAGTGACCGTATTCATATTCAGAATCACTGATGCCACTGTAGGCTTTTAACCGCGATCGAAATTGAGTGAGTTCCTCATCCGAAGTGAAAACAACAATTGCTTTATTTGCCTTTGGTTCTTGAGCAAGTAGCGTTAATCCGAGGGGTGAAAGTGCGCTCTCTTGCAGCGTGCCGTCTGGACTCAGCTTAATTTTGAAAATAAGCTTTGGGTTCAAACGAAACGGTGAAGTCTTTTGCTTGGAGCGTTGAGTCAGACCCGAAATTTGATCTAGCAGTTGCCGACCATGACTGCCGCGATCACTTCTGCGGGAGCCAAAACCACCACCACCCCTGCCACGTCGTGGTAACTCAATACTGGTTCTCGGCAACTCTAGGTGCTCAAACTGACTCACAATTCTCTGCCTCTACGGGATTTTCTGAGTTTGCTATTATACGGTTTCTCTCTAAATAACGCCCTACAGCAGTTTTTAAGTCAGCGTGAGTAAGCTCTCGATCTCCGCGAAGAATAACAGTTTTAATTGTGTCAATGCAAATCCGTTCAATATCTGCACCAGTTGCCTTTTCTAAGTCAGCAGCAAAATCCTTAAGATTAATAGTAGAGTGTCGAATTCTGGAAAGATATCGTTTCAATAGTGCCATCCTAAGTTCCAGATCAGGCTTTCCAAAGAAAAGAACCTCGTCAAATCTTCTCCAAACGGCATTATCTAATAAGGATTCATGATTCGTTGCTGCAATGAATAAGCTGTTACTGTTTGAGGTGTCAATGAGTTGGAGTAGGCTATTGACAAGCCGCTTAACCTCGCCATGTTCATTGAGCGTGTTACGATCTCTAGCGATCGCATCAAACTCATCAAATAGAACAACCCATTCGCCCTTTTCAACATAGTCGAAGATTTTCTTTAGATTAGTGGCAGTTTCCCCCAAATAAGAGGAAAATACTGCTGTCAGGTTGACATAGACCAAGGGTATTCCTAGAGTCCCAGAGAGTACTTTGGCAGTTAATGTCTTGCCACAGCCTGGAGGACCACAAAATAAAAGTTTTGATTTTGGTCGCAATCCATAAGCTTCTAAAATTTCCTGCTTTCGATTTTCCAACGTCACACGCTGCAAAACTTCCAGGTTATCCTGATTCAGAACAACATCATCCCAAGTTAAATCAAATGGACTGATATCAATCAGGGATAACCCTGTCTCCCTATCTTTCGGAACCTCAGGATAATTCTTGTAGAGAGTATTACTGGCAGACAGAGCCTTAGAATGACCATTTTGCAGAATCCTCTCTAAATCTCTGGCGAGTAAATTATGATTTTTACTTTTCTCCTCTTGGATTAGTTCCATAGCCGCAGCATAAAAGTCTTCTCTCTCATTGCGAGAGAAGCTTTGGAAAAGCTTTCTTATGATTTCTCCCCTCGCCATATTTTGAAGCTGCGCTCAACTCTATTTAGCACATATAGTCAGTACATTAGAACTATACATATCATACCATCCTGAAGTCAGGGGTTAGAAAAGCTTTATCAGGGTAGCACTAAAATGCTAACTTGTAGCTTTTCTTTAGCTGTTTTTCAGAATGAGCGCGTTTATTCATCGTTTTGACTTACTGGAGAATAGACAGTGCAAGCACTTAGTAATTAGCCCAAGTCTCTAAATAGCTATAGGGTGTGATGGATGAGACAGCCTAACAATGATTAGACTGAAACTTTCCGCCTAAGATCCCACAGGAGGTGAATAGGGAGAATGACTCGGCATAACACCCCAAATCTAGCGCTTAGGTAGAATCTTTCTGCATAATACACCGCTCAAGCTGGATAGCTGGAATCTTTCCGCATATTTTCAGATTCACTACGGGCGCGGACGCGTGTGCTATTAGACACACCATACAGTCCTCCTCTACACTCGCTATGTAAGAGCGCCCAAAGAACCTGCTCGATCTGCCACGATATATCATGCAGCTTAAGCACGGCGATCGTGGTATTCGAGGTAACTCTGCGAATGGTTTGAGTTTTTCTTGCCTGACACCAACAAAACATTTGAAGCTTATGAAGGAGTGTACAGGGCGATCGCTGGCTCTCTCCTACTGATTGAATTAGCAAAGTAGCAATTTGCTTGCTCATTTTGCCTGTTTGCTTTCTCATTTCAGTAGTTTCCGCAAGCAAAAAGGCTCTTTGCTTACCCGTTTTAAGCATTTGCTTTCTCATTTCAGTAGATCGCGTACTCATTTTGGTGTTTTCCGCAAGCAAAACGGTTATTTGCTTTCTCAAACTGCGGTTTGCTAACTCATTTCAGTGAATCGCGCATTCATGTCAGCGATCGCTGCATAGAAATCATGGCAGGTTGTGACTCAATGGGAAAAAGCCAGCGCAGAATCCTCTTTGGCGACGGATGAGATGCCTTGGGAGTGGTTATTGCCTGCGGTAGCGCTTCGCGATCGCCAAATCTGAGAGGCATGGAGCGATGCTGCTCCTATCATTCATCCTTAACAGGCGACCTGGAAATTCTTAGCTG